>Ga0247844_1000642_pt1 | contig 72342 bp, 48 predicted proteins | sample LaCtaG_FD_192421 | JGI IMG/M metagenome (GOLD analysis project Ga0247844, IMG submission 192421) | Freshwater microbial communities from meromictic Lake La Cruz, Castile-La Mancha, Spain - LaCruzMarch201714.5m_1 | ecosystem: Environmental > Aquatic > Freshwater > Lake | place: Spain: Castile-La... | reverse complement strand
TGATTGATAATTTGTTCACAAAACACAACGAAATAAATCAAAATAAGACCGAAATGAAATTGAATCATTTTGGATCAATAAGATTGTTGAAAAAAATAGGGTGTTTTCTTTCTGACACTATATAATTACGGCTATAAACTGACGACTGATGTGGAGCTTTTAAAAGATTGCATTCAAGAAGTATTTATCAAGATTTACAACAAACGAACTGAACTAGATTTGATTTTAAATTTTAAATCCTACCTACTCATATCGTTAAAAAACAAATTGTGCGATGAAAGTCGTAAACGTGTACATTTGTCAGATGTGGCTGTTGAGGAGTTGGATGTTATCTCCTGTGACAATATAGAACACGATTATATCGCTGCCGAAAAAGTAAAATCTAACAATGTTTTTGTATCCAAAATGCTTGATAAGCTGTCACCACGTCAGCGTAGCGCCATTGAAATGTATTATATCGAAGAAAAAAAATACGAGGATATTTGTACAATCATGGATATGAATTATCAGTCGGTAAGAAATCTAATCCATCGCGGCATTCTTAAAATGCGTACTTGCGCTGTTTAATTAGTACATAATATTTTTCATGTGAGTACAAATCTCATTGAAATGCGTTTTATTATAAATTAATAAGCTATTTCATGAGTATCACAACAAACAAACGCGTATCCGAGATTTTAGTTTGTGATGGTTTTATAAACTACGTAATGAACCCAACATCCTTATTATTAAAGGAATGGGATAATTATTTTAAAGAAAATCCAGACCAAATTCAAATAGCAAACGAAGCAAAACAGATATTGCTTTGCGAGCGCGATTATCACTCCCTTCCACCATTTGAAATAAAAGAATTGGAAATGCGCATTTTTGAAAAATGTGGCTTAAAACCATTGAGTTAAATCTTCAATTTTTTCTGAATATATTTCTCCCAAACTTATAAAGGGATATTTATTCTCAACAAACATATTGTATCTTTACAAAGGCAAATTCCAAATAATAAAGGAATTCAAAAATTCTTTTTGTAATAACGCTGATAGTCTGAGCATAAGAAGTTAATGATTTTGCCCATGCTAATTAAGAGGTCAATAATGACAAGCTTTTCCCCAAATAATTTTCTTTCTACTACCAATTTTTAAAACTTCCGACCTTCAAGAGTGTTTTACATACGACCGGTTTATTTTGTATGATTATCATCGAAAAATAACTCATCTAATTAACTTCTTTAACCCGCAAAAATGAACCGCATATTTATTGTTTTCGCCTTGCTAGTTTTTGGTATGACAAATAATGTTTTATCACAAAATTATGCCAAATGGTTTGCCGATTCGGAAATGACGCGCTTTCCTCAAGCATGGCAAGTTGATTATGCAACCCGCCCGTATTTTGGTTATTCCCAAGGAGTTGTTGGATGTTCCATGTTGCAATTATGGAAAATGACTGCTGATAAAAAATACTTCAATTATGTGGAGCAATGGGTTGATTCACTGATAATTGAAAAGGGTGAAATATCGCTTTATAAAGCTGAATCGTATAATATTGATTATTTGAATTCGGGGAAAGTGCTTTTTGATGTGTACAAACAAACCGGAAACGAGAAATACAAACTGGCAATGGATGGCTTAATCGTGCAAGTGAAAAACCATCCCCGTACGCAAGAAGGTGCATTTTGGCACAAAAAGATTTATCCGCACCAAATTTGGTTGGATGGATTGTATATGGGCGCACCTTTCATTGCACAATATGGTGCTACATTTCATAAGCCCGAATTGATTGATGATGCAGTAAACCAATTTATTATCTGCCACCGACATAATTACGACAAAAAAGCCGGACTCTATTATCATGCCTGGGACGAAAGCAAGGAACAATTGTGGGCAAACAAGGTAACCGGTCAATCACCAAATTTTTGGGGTCGGAGCATGGGCTGGTGGTTCATGGCATTGGTTGACGTGTTGGATTATGTACCAGCAAATCATCCGCAACGGGCAGAATTAATTAGCATGATTAACGGATTGGCTCAAACATTACCCAAATACCAAGACAAATCGGGTTTGTGGTATCAGGTTCTTGACCAGGGAAATAGAGAAGGAAATTATCTAGAAGCTTCAGTGTCCAGCATGTTTATGTACAGTTTTGCCAAAGCGGTGAACAAAGGTTATATTGCTAAAAAATACAGAGCTGTTGCCGAAAAAGCTTATGATGGAATTCTCTCACAACTAATTGTAAAAAATGCAGATAACACCTTGACTCTGACCAAATGTTGCGCAGTGGCGGGTTTGGGTGGAAATCCTTATCGTGATGGCAGTTATGACTATTACATCAACGAAAAAATCAGGGATAATGATGCCAAAGCAACTGGTCCTTTTATTATGGGATGTTTGCAATTGAACAAATAAGACACTAGCATTTGATTTCGATAAAAATCTGAAATCAGTAGGATTCTTTCAATATCTTGGAAATTCTTCATGTTTTTCCATTTTCTGATTACAAAATATCTAATCATGCGTCCTATTTAAACATTGTGATAATTTTTGTTGAATAATCATTTTTTAATACATAACGCATACAACAATACCTAAAATAAAGAATACAATGAATTACGAGAAAAATCAAAAACGGAATCAGGTAGTTTCTCAAATACGCAGTTCCTTTGGGGCAGCATTGGTTTTGCTTACTTGCCTGTTATTGACGCCAAATAAGATTTCGGCACAAGAAAAAGCAGTTACTGCGAAAGTAAACGGACAGGAAATCACAGTAAAAGGGACGGTGCTCGATGCTGGCAAAATTCCAGTTATTGGTGCTACCGTTTTAATATCAGGATCAAAAACTGGTACAATAACCGACATTGATGGGAATTTTTCCTTGAAAGTGCCATTAAATGCATCACTGAAAATTTCTTATATTGGCTACACCCCTCAAACCGTAAAAGTAACAGACAAGTTACTGACAGTTGTGATGATGGAAGATGGCGCAAAGCTAGACGAAGTGGTGGTGGTTGGTTATGGTCAAGTGAAACGTGCTAATCTTACCGGAGCAGTTTCAAGTATAAGTATGAAAGATGTGGCTGATATTCCGTCTCCAAATCTTTCTTCTGTATTAATGGGAACTATGCCTGGCGTAAATGTCAATGAAGCTACCGGTAATCCTATAGGTCAGGCATCTATAAGCATTCGTATTAATGGATCTTGGAATTTGGAAGAACCACTTTATGTGATTGATGGTTTTATCCGTGATGTAAATGCATTCAATTTATTAGATGCTTCTGAAGTAGAAAACATATCAGTATTGAAAGATGCAGCTGCTTCTGTATATGGTGTGCGAGGTGCTGGAGGTGTTATTTTGGTGACAACAAAAAAAGGAAAAGCAGGAAAAACTAAAATAAGTTATTCGGGTTCTTACGGCACAAATCAAGGTGTGCAAATGCCTACGATGATGAGTGCTTATCAACAGGGAGTAGCTCTAAATGACATGTGGCAACAAGAAATTTCATACAAAGGCGCCGATGCTACGAAATATAAAATGTTCACAACCGACGAACTAGACAAGATGAAAGGTCTTGACTATAATTGGATGGATAATGCATGGAAAAATGCCACAAATACCCGTCATACTTTAAATGTAAGTGGTGGAAATGAAGATGTTCGCTATTTTATTGGTGGCTCGTATATGTTTGCCGATGGTAATTTTGCCAATCTGGATATGAATCGTTTTGGTATCCGCGCTGGTATTGATGCTAAATTGGCAAAAAATCTAACTGGAAATTTTACATTGGATTATTCCACAAAATCTACTGAAATGCCTCTCAGCACAAAAGATGCTGAACCAGAAAGGATGTATGGAACTTTTAGCGATTTGATTCGTGCTCCACGTTATATTCCTGCTTATATCAATGGGGTAGCAGTAGGAAATTCAATTCCTACAAGCGGAACTCACCCTTTAGAAATGATGAATTCTGGCTCATACAGAAGAAATCGAACAGATAATATTGTAGCTGGTGCCAACTTTCAATATGTGATTCCTCAAGTTCAAGGACTAAAAATATCATCATCCTTTAATTATAGTTCGCAATCTGGTTCTGGCAAACAGTTGTCAAAACCGTATTATGTATATGGTTTTTTGACTGATGGCGATACTCATCTTCTTACAGACCAACAATATCCAATTACAAATACCGCAAAATACAGAACAAAGATTTCCAACGGTGATAAAATCTATGAATCCGCGGATTTCTCATACTCTTATCAGATAAACCCACAAATTTCGTATGCGAATAAGTTTGGAAAGAATGACATTTCAAGTATGTTGATGTATGAACAGTCTGAATCTGGAGGTCATGGACTTACTGCCAACCGAAGTGGTATTGTGATAGATAACTACGAGATCATGCAAGGTTATAGCGAAGCTGGTATGGGAAACAGTTCTTCAATATCAACGATTACCCGACGTCAATCATTTATTGGTCGTTTAAATTATAATTATGCTGATAAGTATTTTCTTGAAGGAGCCGCTCGTTATGAAGCATCTACTAACTTTGCGCCAGGCTTTCGTTGGGGTCTCTTCCCTTCTGTAGCTGTAGGATGGCGTTTATCGGAAGAACCGTTCTTCAAAGATAACGTTCAATTTATTGATAATATGAAGTTTAGGGCGTCCTACGGAAGGTTGGGAAGTGATAAAGTATCGATGGGTCAATGGAGAGCTAGTTACAAGAACGGAACTGGAGCTTATATTGGTGGAACTGCATTGTCAACAGTTTTATATCCTGACATGGAAGGATTGATATTTACCCAGTCAACATGGGAAAAATCAGATTCATACAATGGTGGAGTAGACATTCATTTATTTAAAGACTTTTCAATAAATGCAGATGGATTTTACCGTTATACTTTTGATATTTTGGATGATTTCAAAAGTCAATTTCCTCAATCTTCAGGAATTGTAGCTGCAACACCAAAACTAAATAGCGGTATACAAGCTTCATGGGGAGGTGAACTTGAACTTGCCTACAATAAAAAATTGAATAAAGATTGGAGTATTCAAATAAAAGGGAATATGGCTTTTGCTACCAATAAAGTGATTAAAAAATCTGAAAATCCAGGAGTTATTGGTACATGGCAAGATGAACTTGGACGTATCCGTGGCGGTGAAGTAGGATATAATTGTATTGGTATAGCACGCACCCAAGAAGAAGTAGATGCATATATATCTAGTTTGAAGGCAAATACACCTGGTGGAAATGGGACAGTAACCGTTTTAGGGCTTAGGTCATCTTATGTTGACCCCGCTGATAAGTTAACAAAGTCTGACATGAAACCTGGTATGTTGATGTACAGCGATGTTGGAAGTCCTGCCTATAAGGATGCAGATGGAAATTGGCATGATGGAGCGCCTGATGGGAATATAACTACTGACGACCAACGCATTATAAGTAAATATGATTCACCACCATTCAATTATGGTTTCTCATTTGGTTTTACCTGGAAAAATATTAAAGTGGATGCATTGTTTAACGGACAATTTGGTAGCGATGTTGTTTATGATAAAGGTTTCTACACAGGTGCTTCAGGAGGTTCACGTACCGGTGATTTCTTATCCGAACAATCTAATCAGTTATCAGAATGGTATGGAAACTATTGGACTGAAAACAACGTAGATGCCAAATATCCACGTCTAGATACCTGGGGTTTAAGAGGTGAACGTTCTACATTTTGGATGCGCAATGGACATACGCTTCGTTTGCGCGCCGTGAATGTTTCGTACAGTTTACCAAGTGCTTATTCTAAAGCCATTGGTATCGATCAATTTCGAATCTTTTTCTCAGGCACTAATCTTTTGACCATTATAAATCCATTTGTTTACAAGGATGCTAGTGTCGGATATTGGTCAGATTATCCAATGATTCGTACATTCAATTTTGGTGTAAATCTTAACTTCTAATATTAATCGAAATGAAAATCAATAAAATTATATTCTTCATCTGTACATTGCCGTTGTTAAGTGCATGTAGTGACTTTCTGGATGTGAAAGATGCAGCTGCCATCAATCCAGCTATATGGAATGATGAAAATTCCGCAAAATTGTTTTTGAATAATTTGTACACTTTAACTATGCCAGCTTTTGGTGGAGATGGTGTGGGAGATGGTTCGTTAAATAACTTATCCGATGAAACATCTGACATGAGTAGTACCATTTTGCTAGGAACGTTAACTACGGGTAATATTGGTACTATATCATCAAGCAACTACCAACCGATAAGGTATGTAAACATTGCACTTAAAGAAATGGAATCATCCACTTTGTCGGGTGATACTCGTAACAGAATACTTGGTCAACTCTATTTTTTAAGAGCTTGGCAGCACTGGAAAATGATAAATATATATGGTGGCATTCCCTATATCAGAGAAGTTGTTGGTTATGAAAGTGTGGATAGTGTGTTAAACGCACCTAGAAATAAAACTTCTGAATGCATTCAACTTTTAAAACAAGATTTGGAATTGGCCATTCAAAATTTGCCAGCTTCATGGACTTCTGAAGAATATGGACGTATCACCCGTGGTGCAGCTGCTGCTTTTTTAGGTCGTGTATTGTTATTTTATGCAAGTCCCCAATTTAATCCAACAAATGACATCAATCGTTGGAAAGATGCTTATGATGCCAATGTTCGTGCCAAAGACCTTTGTACGCAAGATGGTTATCTTTTGATGGATATAACTGCAGCACCCACTACACAATGGCCAGTAGCTACTGATTTCAATAAAATATTTAATACCAAAAAATCAGATGGAAATCATGAGGTTTTAATAGTGACACCATACCTTCAAGCCCTTAAATTTCATGGATATGAAAATTCTGTTCGACCAACTGAAATTACGAATGGTTCTGGCCGTCCATCAAACTGTCCTACTTGGGATTTAGCAATATCATTTCTAATGAAAGATGGAAGTGTGGCTTTTGATAAAACAAGAAAATTTATTGGAAATATTGATGTAAATAAGTTTTATCTCAACCGCGACCCAAGATTTTATGCTACCATAGCTTATAATGGTTGTTATTATCCGTTGGAAGGAAATGCCAATCGTCGTCAATGGTTTTGGACAGCGACATATAAAGTAAAAGATGCAAGTGGGAAATTAGTAGATTATACGTATATTTCCGAAAATACAACATCTGATAAAACATCACCAACTGGTTTCTATTGTCGTAAAATGGTCAATCCTGCAATTTCTGGTATAGAAAGAGCAAAAACATATACCGACTGGATAGAGATGCGTTACGCCGAAGTGTTGCTGAATTTGGCCGAATGTGCATTCGAGTACCAAGGAGTGAATTCCCAAGTGGGTTACGACAACTTGATTGCAATTCGTAAAAGAGCTGGTATTGAGGCTGGCATTGATGGATATTATGGTTTGAAATCAAACAGCTCTTTCTCACCGATTGAGTTGGTTATGAATGAACGCCGTATTGAGTTAGCTTTTGAAGGAAAAAGATTTTTTGATCTTCGACGAAGGAATATGTTTACTACCGCATTGGGTACTAATATTCTGAAACTTAATGATTGGAAAAAAAGTGGCTCAGGATATAAATATGTACTGAAATACACTGCTGATACTGCCATATTTTTACATCAGGCAAAACGTGATACTGTAAAGCTGAGTAATGTTAGCTCCTATTTCACCTTGTCACCGATGAGTACCGGCCCTCTGGTTAAAGGGATAGCTTATAAATGTATTCCAACACAAGAAGCTTTAAAAACAGCTGCAGATGGAAGCTATAACTTTTTTGATATTCCATCAACGATTCTAACTCGTAGTCCTGCAATAATTCAAACCAACGGTTGGGCTAGTAATAGTTTTGATCCATTTGAATAATTATAAAGAATCCTTATGTAGCAGTTGCTGCATAAGGATTCTCTACAAAACACCCATTAGTTATGAAAAAAATCTTTATCTCCATATTACTGTGCATTTGTGTTTTTGCAAATGCACAGCCTTTTCGTTTTATAGTGGCAGCCGATGGAAGTGGAACGCACACTACTCTGCAATCGGCTATTGATGCTTGTCCCGATAACGTGCGAAGTGTGATTTTCATTAAAAACGGAACGTATTACGGACAAACATATTTAGGAACAAAAACGCTTGCATCCACAAAATTAATTAGTTTGATTGGCGAAAGTCGTAATCAGGTGATTTTGACTTATGATAAATCGTTGCCCATGGTTACCAAATTTGAAGATGCAACTACTTTTCAGATTTACGCCAAGGATTTCTATGCCGAAAATGTAACTTTTGAGAATACCGCGGGTGTTTCTGCAGGTCAGGCATTGGCACTTTATACAGCAGGCGATAGAGCAACCTTTAAAAACTGCTATCTGAAAGGATTTCAGGATACATATCGTTCAAAAAAAGGAACCAGAGCCTATCTGAAAGATTGTAAAATTGAAGGCACGGTTGATTTTATTTATGCAGGTGGTACGGTTTTTTTCGACTACTGTGAATTGCATTGCTTGCAGGGTGGCGGCTATATAGCTGCTCCTGAGGATGCATATCTAGCCATTCCACGAACATCAACAGTCTGCGATAAATTCATTCGACTTGGATTTATATTTAGAAATTGTAATATAACGGCACAAACTGGAGTTGCCGACAATAGCTATTATCTAGGTCGTCCATGGAATACTACAGCTGGTGCATATTATCTGAATTGCAAATTAGGCAAACACATCAATCCCAAAGGTTGGAAAGAATGGAACGGAAGCGAAACTACGGCTAGCTTTGCCGAGTACAATAGCATGAATGCTGATGGAACACCTGCAGATGTTTCGGGTAGAGTAAGTTGGAGTTTTCAATTGCCAGAGGCAGATGTCACAAATCTTTTCACAACAGCCGGTATTTACGCACGCATTTCATCGGAATTGTATCAGCCGGAACCAATTTGCGTCTCACCCTCCGCTCCTACTTCTGTAATTGTTGTGGGAAACAATATCAGCTGGTTGGCAGTAAATGGCGCAGTTGGATATGTGCTGTTGAAAGATGGAAAATACCTCGCTTCGTTGAGCGAACTTACTTTTGCAGATAACTCTGGAGTGAGTGGAACATATAGCGTAAAAACCGTTGGTACATTGGGTGTAATGAGCGAAGCAACATCAAGTTCAACTGCCATTGTGGAGATAAAAAATAGCGAACTTCAGGCAACTGTAACTAACGGAATGATAAGTCTATCAAAGCAGGCTACAGTTTCCATTTATTCGGTTTCGGGTGAAAAAGTAGCAACCGCATTTAATTGTATTTCACTACAAATAAGCTATTTGACAAAAGGAATCTACTTTCTGAAAATGAAAGATTTGAATGGAAACTTGGCTAATCAGAAAATAATTATCAATTAATGTTGTGTAAAGAAGTTGTTTATCATTCCGAATAACAATTAATCCACTATATAAATCAATTTATCCCACTCAAAAACAATTGAAAGTGATATTTTTGTATAACAAAAAACCAAAATCTCAATCAAACTGTATGAATAAGAAAAAAATACTCTATATATTCTCAATTGCTTTACTTTCACTTTCAGGTATTCAGGCTCAAACTCCTGCATTCCCAACCGCCGAAGGTTATGGTAAATTTTCTACTGGTGGTCGAGGTGGGAAAGTGGTATTTGTCGAAAATCTGGACGATTACATTGCCTACAACAGTCTAGAAACGCCCATTCCGGGAAGTTTTAGGTGGGCACTTACTCAATATCCTGGCGAACCGCTTACGGTTATCTTTAGAGTTTCTGGCACGATAAAATTAAAACCTTATTTGCAATTATCGGGAACAACCGTTAAAAGTATGAATGACATTCGATGCTCTAGAGCCAATTTGACTATTGCTGGTCAATCTGCGCCAGGTGAAGGTATTGTTATCCGTAATGCAAAAGTGAACCTCGGTGGTTCTACTGATTTAATTGTTAGAAATATTAGATTTAGAATTGGAGACGCTGCTGACCCTACACCAATTTATGGTTATAAAGTAAATGGAGTGGCCAGAGACACAGTTGCTCCTGTTGGCACTTTTTTGCCAGGTGGATCTGTAGGTTGCGAAAATGCATTACGTGTTATTTTTGACCATTGCGTGTTCGGATGGTCGGGTGAGGAAAATATAACCATGTATGACAACCGCTTTACAACCGTTCAATGGTCTGTAATGCACGAAGGATTATACGACGACGGTCATGGTAAAGGAAATAGAAGTTATGGCGGACAATGTGGAGGAATCAATTCAACCTGGCATCATAATCTATTTGCTCATAACTATTCAAGGTCGCCGCGTTTAAACGGTGCTAGAACTGATAATGAGGTGAAAGTATTTATTGAATTTACTAACAATTTGAACTACAATTGGGGACGCTCGGGCGCTCCTTATGGTGGTGAATGTTACGCTGGGGCAACACGATCGCATACAGCCAATTTTGTTGGAAACTATTATAAACCAGGGCCTGGGACTGATGCTTCAAGAGTATTTTTCAACGCTAGCACAACTGCTGGTGCCAATTTCCCGAAATGGTATGTTGCAGGAAATATTATGGAGGGTTCACCGGCATTAAACACAAATAACTGGGCTGGTTTTTCAGTGAGTTATGCTATTGGTTCAATCACTGACATCAAATCAGACACATTACTTTTGCCTCCATTAGCAAATATTTATAATGGTGCATGGATAAAATATGACCCTTATAAAATTAATACTCAAACAGCTGAGGCGGCATATCAATCGGTAGTAGATAAGGTTGGAACAGTAAATCGGGATTCAGTTGAGCGACGTATTATTCGCGAAGTAAAAACAGGTACTTCAATTTTCAAAGCCTCAAAAGGAAAAGCTGGTATTATTGATAAGTCGTATGATGCCGAAGGATATTTGGCTTATCCAGCAGCTATTGCACCAGTTGATAACGACCGCGATGGAATGGCCGATGCTTGGGAACTAGCCAATGGCTTGAATCCAACAATTGCCGACGACCGTAATTTGCTGACAACAAACGGATATACTGCATTGGAAGTGTATCTGAATAGTTTGGTGGGTGAATTGATTGACCATGACTTTTCTGCTGCCGGAGTTGAGCAGGTTACTGTTTCGCATGTTTCCATTTTTCCGTCATTGGCCACCGATAAACTTACACTAACTTCTGAAATTCCGCTGAAGTCAGCATCAATTTTTACACTTAATGGAGCTCGGGTTAATTTTCAATCTCTTCAAAATAAGAATGAGATTGATGTAACTTTCTTACAACAGGGTTGCTACTTACTCGCAGTAAGTACAAAAAATGACACAATTGAACGTTTCAAGTTTATAAAAAAATAAAAAACATACTGCTTTGAATATTTTTTTACAACTATGTAGGTACAAGCTAATAACTATTACGTCTTACTTTGTATATTATCTAACTATTAAAATGAATATTATATGAAAAACATTACTAGAATTTTTATAGGGGCTTTCTTAATGACCCTTAATCTAAATGCTTTTGCTTGGGGACCAACTGGAGGTCAATCTACTTGTGGTAATTATTATTTAACTTCAAATTTAGGTTGGTCAAGTTCTGAATATTACCAAATTATTGATATTGATGCTGCAACGTTAACAGATCCTGCTTTGCCGAAATTTACAGCTGCCGATGGTGCTAAAAATGCAATAGATACGGATTTTGGTTCTGGTTATTTCACCTCTCCAGTGATGACTACTACAGATGGAACGGTTTACACTCCAACATCTGTACTATGGCCAGTAAACTATTATAGGGCTGCTTTTGCACCTACAATGTATACAAGCGCATGGTCTAAAGTAAATGTAACGGGTGCAACTCCATCTGGGAAAGCAACATCCTGTTCTTTAAATGATAACACAATAATGACTAGTAAAATCTTTGATAAACCGGGATTTATTGAATTGAGCAGAATTGGCTCTACTGTTCTTAAAACTCCTCCTAGTCGTCATGGATATATCGAAATTGATAGCTTACCACAGGTTGAACGTATTCAATGGTCATATTCTTCAACTTCATATAAACGAGGAGTAAAAGCAGATATAAACTACAACGATGGCCTTGGATGGCAACCTCTACGTTGGGTCGCAAGCGACTATAGCGATTATGAAGGATCTTTCTCTGAACAGGGATATCAATTCGAGGAAATTATTGGAAAACAAGATGATCCAACTTCGTTTGTTTCATTACGTATTCGTATCTGGGATGGTGACAGTATTCACATGAAAACCAATGCAAATGATTTGAGTGATCAACTGGTACCTTATTCTGCTACAATGACTCCATATGATCAGAGACAAACAGTTCGCGTTCACCAAATTAAGGTTTTCAGCAATATAATACCTACAAAAGCACCAATAGTTGCAACACCAAATGCGGTAGCTTCGGTAAATACAAATTCGATTAAAATTTATTTGTCTGAGAAGAATATTGTATTATCAGAACCAGCAAAAGTAGAATTGTATTCAATTGATGGTAAGACTGTTTTTAAAGGTTATACAAATAAAATAGATGCAACTAATATCAATCGTGGCATTTATATAATAAGAGCGATTGGAAATGATGGAAAGATTCAAAACAAGAAAATTGTAATCTAATTGAGTAATTGCAATTAATGATTTATAATAAAAATGGAGATACCGATGCATTATCGATATCTCCATTTTTCTATTTATATTTGCAGGTGTTTTTGAGTACAACAGACCCATTTTTGCGTCTTTATTATGACGTTCAAGTTACTACAATTCACTAAATACAATCCATAAAATGAACAAAAAAACATTATTGAGAATGCTTCTTGTGCTGCTTTTCTCACCTATTTCACTGTTTGCACAATACCCTGATGTACCTGCCGATGTAAAAGCTGCAGCTGATAAAATGATATTGGATGAAAACAAAATTGTTGACAGCGTTATGTATGCGAACAAAGCCATTCTGAAAGCCGAAACTTGCCAAGGAAAACCTTATATTCCGTGGGCAGCTCGTCCTACGGATTTACCGCAAGCTAAAATTCCATCATTTCCAGGTGCCGAAGGGGGTGGACAATTCTCGTTTGGCGGTCGTGGTGGAAAAGTGATAACTGTAACCAGCCTCGAAGACCGTGGGCCTGGCACCTTACGCGAAGCTTGTGAAATGACCGTTGGAGCACGAATTGTAGTGTTCAATGTATCGGGAATAATTCGCATTAAAACACCAATTATCGTTGTAGCACCTTACCTCACCATAGCTGGTCAAACTGCACCAGGCGACGGCGTTTGTGTGGCTGGCGAGTCATTTTGGGTAAACACGCACGATGTGGTGGTGCGCCACATGCGTTTCCGTCGTGGCGAAACAAAAGTGGAACGTCGTGACGATACTTTTGGCGGAAATCCGGTAGGAAACATCATGATTGACCACTGTACCTGCATGTGGGGATTGGACGAAAATATCTCCTTCTACCGTCACATGTTTAACCCAAAAGATGGCACAAAAGATTTAAAACTCCCTACTGTAAACGTAACCATTCAAAATACCATCTCAGCTCAGGCATTGGATACGTACAACCATGCTTTTGGTAGTACTTTGGGAGGCGAAAACTGCTCATTCATGCGCAACCTTTGGGCTAATAACGCTGGTCGAAATCCTTCAATTGGCTGGAACGGGATTTTCAACTTTGTGAATAATGTAGTCTATAACTGGGCCAACCGCTCGGTGGATGGTGGCGATTATACCGCACTTTATAATATCATCAATAACTACTATAAACCAGGGGCACTGACACCAAAAAATGCGCCAATCGGTCACCGTATTTTGAAACCAGAATCAGGTCGTAGCAAATTGGGCTACTTGGTATTTGGACGAGTTTATGCTAATGGAAACATCATGGAAGGCAATGAAGCCGTAACCAAAGACAACTGGAATGGTGGCGTTCAAGTGGAAGAGTTGGAAAATGCGGGAGTTTATACCGACTCAATGCGTTGGAAAGAACCGTTCCCGATGCCTGCTTTTCCAATTATGAAAGCGCAAGATGCCTATAATTTTGTATTGAATAATGTGGGTGCCAACATTCCGAAACGTGACATTGTAGACCAACACATTATTGAGCAAGTTCGCACAGGAAAAGCATTCTACAAAGAAGGGCTCGATTCGGTTGCTTTCTACCAATTCAAACATCGTCGCTTGCCAAAAGATTCGTATAAAAACGGAATTATTACCGACATTCGTCAAGTAGGCGGATATCCTGAATACAAAGGCAAACCATATATTGATAGCGACAAAGACGGTATGCCAGATGCCTGGGAAATTAAAAATGGCTTGAACCCCAAAAATGCTTCGGATGCAATAAAAGACTGCACTGGCGACGGTTATACCAACATCGAAAAATACATCAACGCTATCGATACCAAAGTGAAAGTGGACTGGACAAAACCAGAAAATAATCACGATACATTGGCAAAAAAAGGGAAATTAAATTAATTTACTATTTAATCAGTTACTATTTACTATTGAAGACTAGAACGGAAATAGTGCATTTGGAGTTAGCGGAATAAGGTTGATGTTCAAAACGACATCAAAATGCGAAGTGTTTTCAAATCAGTTTTTTTATCCGCTTCATCAGCGATAATCCGCGTCCTTTTCTTCATTTAAATCAAAGTTTAAAACATAATTCGTAATAAAATTCTATCTAAATAGAAATGAGAAAAAATAAAATTCTTATCCTTGCACTAAGTATTATATTGCTTGCTCCCACAATGAAAGCTGTAGAGCTCGATACAAAAAATCGTGACTCAAAATATGTAGAATCCATCGTTGGTCGTTCGCAAAAGATAGTTGATAAGCTAGAATTGAAAGACACTGAAACCGCAAAACAGGTATTGAATATTGTTGCCAATCGGTATTTTAAGTTGAATGATATTTATGCCATTCGTGACACAGCGGTGAATAAAATCAAACGGTCGTGCGTTACTGGCGAAGCTAAAACTTCGGCGAGCAATGCTGCCCAAAACGAAAAAGAAGCTGCTTTGTACCGTTCGCATTTTGCTTTTTCGGGCGATTTATCTTTGTATATCAATGAAATGCAAATAGAAACAGTGAAGGATGGCATGACTTATGGCGTGGTAAAAGTCACTTATGATGCTACTCTTGAAATGATTCCGTCGCTAAAAGTAGAAGAAAAAGAACAGATTTTGGCCTGGCTCAAAGAAGGTCGCGAATTTGCAATTGATGCCGAAAATTCAAATAAAAAACACGAAGCCTTTGGTAAATTCAAGGGGCGAATCAACAATTACCTTTCCGCACGCGGTTACGACCTTGTGAAAGAGCGCGAAGGATGGTATGCACGGATTAAAGTTCGAGAAGAAGCAAAGAAAAAATAAAGTAGCTTGATGAATAGTTTTTTGATGAAACTCTCGTTATTGGCATTCGCTGATGACGGGAGTTTTTTTTGCATTGAATAAATTACGGTTTTGTATAAAATAAAATGCTCCCAAGAAATCAAATTCTCGGGAGCATTTCTATTATAATTACCTTGATATGAATTATATCACTTTATAAACATCAACGTTTTCTACGTCAAATGTTTTGATAAAGGCTGCATGTCTGCGTACTTCCACTTCGCCATAATTCAAATATACTTCTGCTGATTTGCGGAACAAATCATCTTTATCTCTTGAAGCATCAATGAGTAACAAATAGCTCATTACAATATGTCCTGCCATTTCCACCAATCTACGAGCCTGGAAATCAAGATATTCTTGATTTTTAATTTCGTTTACGCGTGCCACTGAGTTTGCGTAAAGGTTGGTCATAATTTGCAGACGTTTACGGAACGAAGTAAATTCCGGTTTAATAGGTTGTGCATCGTAATCACGAATTTGTTTCAGGTAATTTCCAGTGGTTACGTGGCGGATGGCCGCTACCACTTGCAATTGTGATGTTCCTTCGTAAATGGTCATGATACGTGCGTCACGGTACAAACGTTCGCAGGTATAGTCTTTCATGTAACCAGAACCACCATGCACCTGAATACAATCGTAGGCATTTTGGTTTGCATATTCGCTGGTGAACATTTTCAACATTGGCGTCAAAGCATCAGCCAAACGAGAATATTCCTTGAATTCAGCTTTCTCCTCTGGAGTCAATTTACGTTCATTTTCAATGGCTTCATACGCTTTGTAAATATCCACAAAACGGGTTGTTTCATACAGCAAAGCACGGGAAGCATCCAATTTGGCTTTGATAATAGAAACCATTTCATAAACAGCTGGAAACTCGATAATGGCTTTACCGAACTGACGACGATCACGGGCATAAGCCAATGCTTCGTTGTAGGCAGATGACGAAAGGCCAACTGATTGAGCTCCAATTCCCAAACGAGCACCGTTCATCAATGACATTACGTATTTAATCAGACCCATACGACGAGTTCCTACCAATTGAGCTGGAGTGTTGTTGAATACCAATTCGCAGGTTGGAGAACCTTTGATACCTAATTTATTTTCGATACGACGAACCAAAACAGTATGGTCATGTTTGTTGTCGGCAACAAAGTACGACAAACCACGTCCATCATTTGTTCCGTCTTCCGAACGTGCTAACACCAATTTAATTTGTGCATCTCCGTTGGTAATAAAGCGTTTAACGCCATTCAGATACCATTTGCCGTCACTTTCATTGTAAGTGGCTTTCAATTGTACAGCTTGTAAGTCAGAACCAGCGTCTGGTTCGGTCAAGTCCATGGAGCAAGTGGCGCCTTCACATACACGTGGCAAGTATTCTGATTTAATTTCTTCGGAAGCAAATTCCGAAATCGTTTCAGCACAATCCTGTAAGCCCCAGATGTTTGCAAAACCAGCATCGGCACGCGATACCAATTCACCAGACATTACGTAAGCCACCATTGGAAAGTTCAGTCCACCATATTGGCGTGGCAAAGTGATACCATAAACACCAGCTTGAGTCAGTGCATCGTGGTTTTCTTGAGTTCCACGGGCATAAATCACACGGCTATTTTCAACCTGTGGGCCATCATGGTCAACACTTTCGGCATTTGGCGCGATGGTTTCGCCAGCAATTTCCCCGATAATTTCGAGTACTTTTTCATAACTGTCTATTGCATCTTCAAAATCGCGTGCTGCGTAATCAAATTTATCTTTGTCAGCAAAATTGCGCTCCTTGAGGGCAACTATTTTTTGCATCAATGGATGCGAAAGCTGAAATTTTATTGCGGGATTGTCGTTGTAGAAATTCATTTTTTCATTTACTATTTTTTCATCCGTCAGTGGACGGACAGGTTTTACTATTTACCATTTAGATACTTATTCTCTATCGAAGTAAAATTGCAAAATCAATGAATATTAAAGAGTTTATTTTTGAAGTTTGAAGTCTGAAGTTAAGTGTTAATAGTTGTGGTTCAATGTTTTTCTTAAACTGTCAACTAAAAAGCTACTTACTATTTTTCTTATAAAACTTAATCATTTTAGGAAGCACTTCTTCAATTTTTCCAGTGATCACATAATCGGCAATTTGATTAATTGGTGCTTTGGGGTCGCTGTTGATAGCGATAATAATAGCACTTTCTTGCATGCCTGCAATGTGTTGAATTTGACCAGAAATACCGCAAGCGATGTACAATTTCGGACGAACGGTTGTTCCTGTTTGACCAATTTGACGTTCGTGCTCAGAAAATCCAGCATCAACTGCGGCACGTGAAGCTCCCACTTCGCCACCCAAAGTTGCTGCCAAATCGTACAACAATTTGAAATTATCGGCACTTCCTACACCGTATCCACCAGCCACTACAATTGGGGAACCTTTGATGTTCAGTTTTGATTTTTCTATGTGACGCTCAATCACTTCCACTACAAAATCTGTATCTTCCACATATTTTGCAACATCCATTTTATGCGTCTTACCAACGAATTTAGCATCCTTGATTTCTTTTTTCATTACACCTTCACGTACGGTTGCCATTTGCGGACGACAATCGGGATTCACAATGGTAGCAACGATATTACCACCAAATGCTGGACGAATCTGATAAAGCAAGTTTTCGTAAGTTTTACCCGCTTTTTTATCTTCATAAGTTCCAATTTCCAGCGAAGTACAGTCGGCAGTTAAGCCGCTAAACAAAGCCGAAGAAACACGAGGCCCCAAATCACGACCAATGGAAGTTGCTCCCATCAAGGCTATTTGCGGTTTTTCTTCTTTAAAAAGATTTACGAGTAATGAAGTGTGTGGCAAAGATGTGTAAGGAAAAAGACGTTTGTCGTCAGCCAAATGAAGCACTTCTACACCATAAGGAAAAACTTGTGCGCCAATTCCATCCAATTTATAACCAGCAGCTACAGCTTCCAGCTTACAATTCAATTGTTTGGCCAAACTGCGCCCTTTGGTGAGCAATTCTAGACTGACATCGCCAACAATGCCGTCTTCTATTTCGAGATATACAAATATGTTATTCATTTCTTATTTCTTTCTGTTTTGAAGTCTAATGTCAAAGGTCTAAAGTCAAAGATCTTATTTTCTGACTCCATAGATTATGCAAAAACATGGAATATCAAAATCTTCAATCCCGATAGCTATCGGGACAAATCTTCAAACTCTTTGAAATTTATCCAATAGTGTGGTTAGCAATTAATTCTTTCATCAAACTCTCGATTTCGAAATCCGTACCAGTCAAGCGTTTGCTTTCTTTGGCGGTAAATACTACGTTTTCGATGGCTTTCACCTTTGTTGGAGAACCGGTAAGTCCCAACCATTGTGGATCGTGTTCGATTTCACTAACGCCCCATTCAGGAATTGTCAGGTAAGGATGAGAATTATACAAATCTGTATAATCAGAACCTGCTTCTTGTTTTTCGGAAAGAGTAGCTGCACGTTTAAATTTCAGGGTCAATTTGGCTTGACGAGGACGACAATTTGGTGCCGAACCATTTACGGTAACCAACATAGGTAGCGGACCTCTAACAACTTCCACACCACGCTCCAAGCGACGTTTTACTGTAATCTTGTTGTCATGTAAATCAAGAATCTCTTCGGCATAAGTAATTTGAGGCATTCCCAACTTTTCGGCAACTTGTGGTCCAACTTGCGCTGTATCTCCGTCAATGGCTTGACGACCGCAAAGAATTAAATCCACTTTTCCAATTTTACGAATGGCAGCAGCCAAAGCATAAGAAGTAGCCAAGGTGTCGGAACCAGCGAATTCACGTCCGCTCAATAGAAAACCACCATCGGCACCGCGATACATACTTTCACGAATAATTTCGGCTGCACGGGCAGGTCCCATGGTCAAAATGTGAACGGTAGCACCTTCGATTTTACTTTTTAAGCGCAATGCTTGTTCCAACGCGTTCAAATCTTCGGGATTGTAAATGGCAGAAAGGGCAGCACGGTTCACCGTTCCATCCGCTTTCATTGCATCTTTCCCTACATTACGCGTGTCGGGTACTTGCTTGGCAAGAACAACAATTTTAAAACTCATTTCTTGATATTTATAGATTATATATTTGACGAACTTATTGTATCTATTGTGAAAGCAATTGCATTTTGCCGCTTTTAAAAATTGCGATTTCTAAAATAAAGAAGTAACCCCAGAAAAAAGACTTGCAAAAATAGCAAATTATATTTAAGTATCAACAGTTTCTTGGTGGAAATTCCGAAAATGTTCAGAAAACATCATATTGACTTTTGAAACAAAAAAAACGTGAGACTTTTCACAAGGTCTCACGTCTAAATAGGTATTAGTTTTTTTAAGGTATAAAAAAGATTGTGTTGTTTAGTTAACATTGCAAAATAACGAGTTTTTTTCGAGTCGTACAAGAATGAAAACATGTTTTACAACCTGTTTTTGCGACAACAATGTTGTAAAATGTGAGATTAAGTTATACAAAAGCACATTTGCAAATCTATCTTATTGAATATCAGAGCTTATTATTTTATTGCGCACACTGGGAAAATTACAGCACTTTTAACTACAAAAACCAATATGAATTGAAATTAATTGGGAATCACCTGAAATTAATACTACTTAGTCATGTTGAGCAGGAGTTATTTTGCATAAAATTAAAAAACAAAGCGACTATTTGCGAAGTACATTTGAATGATTTACCTTTGTGCTCGATTAGAAAAACAATAAAAACAACAATAATGAAAAGAAAATTACTTTTAGCAAGCATCCTCTTCCCAGCTATGATTATGGCTCAAAATGTACAATTGCATTACGATTTAGGAAAAAACAGAAACTATATTACCACTACTTTCGAAATGTTTAAACCTGACAAATGGGGAAATACCTTCTTTTTTGTGGATTATGATTACAATTTAGATGCCAATAAAAATGTGGGAATGTCGTATATGGAAATCGCACGTTGTTTTTCTTTGGGCAAAAATAGTCCGTTGAGTGCACAGATTGAATACAATGGTGGTTTATTAGCATTCGCAAACAACCCTGAATACTTAGCATTTCCAATAAATAATGCTTTTTTGGTCGGTCTAGATTATGGCTGGCATAGCGAGAACTTTAGTAAAACGGCTAATTTAAAATTGCTTTATAAAAATATATTGGGGAAAAATCGATATTCTTTTCAAATAACCGGCGTTTGGGATTTAAATTTCTATAATCGAAAACTTACCTTTTCGGGATTTGCCGATTTTTGGAAGGAAGACAATATAAATTTAGAATTTAAAAATGAATATGAAGGATATACCGTCAAAAACACCAAATTCGTATTTATGACCGAACCGCAAATTTGGTACAATTTCACTCCCAACATTTCCGTAGGTTCTGAAGTAGAAGTGGCCTGTAACTTTGGCTCTGTGAATGGTTGGAAGGTTTGTCCGACCTTGGCAGCTAAGTGGAACTTTTAATTTTAGGTAGGATTCAATAATTCAAAAAACTCCCTGCAAATGACATCATTTGCAGGGAGTTTTTATTTCATCGCACTTATTTGCACACATTTCTTGTTATTGTGCAAATAATTAATATCTTTGTGTCAAATATTTAAATAAGAATCAATATGAAGAAATCACTATTTACATTTGCGCTTCTCATTGCTTTTGGCTTAACTGGTTTTGCACAGGCTAATAAAATTGTTGGGAAATGGAAAACCATCGACGACAAAGATGGCAGCACCAAGTCTATAGTGTTGATTTTTAAGGCAACAAATGGAAAGTATTACGGTAAAATTGAAAAACTATTCAAAGAACCTGAAAAACTTTGCACAGAATGTGAAGGAGCAAATAAGAATCAACCAATTTTGGGAATGATGATTATCAACAATTTAGTGGAAAAAGAAAGCAAACTTACTGGGGGTACTATATTAGATCCAAAAAACGGGAAAGTGTATAATTGTAGTATTGCTCTAGATTCTGATCCGGACAAATTAATTTTACGTGGTTCGCTTGATAAATTTGGAATGATAGGTCGTTCTCAGACCTGGATTCGTTTAAAGTAATTTATATTTGAATGCTTGCAAATGTTGTATCAATGCAGGTATTTGAGATTAAATAGGTGGATTTATAGTTAAATAGAACTAATCCCACCAAGAAAGCCCAATAAACATGTTGTACAACATAAAAATAGCCTTATCTTTGCACTGTGTTTTTCATGGTATTAGATTTAAGGTTAATTTTAAAGATTGGGTTGTCGTGAGACAACCTTTCTTGTTTTTAAACCTCATCATTTTATGAAAACTATTTTCAACCGTATTTATAAAAGTATTTTGAATTCTTTTCCAACATCAGGCAAAACTGTTTGGTGGCTATTGAAAATCATAATTCCTATCAGCCTATCGGTAAGTTTGCTTCAATATTGGGGTATTATAACAGTTATTGCAACTTTTCTGGCTCCGGCTTTCTCGTTGCTTGGACTACCAGGTGAGTCAGCTATCGTATTTATTACCAGCTTCTTCTTGCCACTCTACGCTCCTATCGCTGTTATTGCAACTTTGACACTCGACTTACGTGAAATTACGATTCTAGCACTTATGTGTCTTATTACGCATAATTTATTAGTAGAAACGGCTATACAAAAGAAAACAGGCTCCTCGGCAATAATCATGTTCACATTACGAATTTGCGCTTCGTTTGTGAGCGCATTTTTATTGAACTTACTTTTACCAGATCACATTGGTTCAGCAAGTGTAATTAGCCATAGCATTGTTTTTCTGAATGTTAGCGACATGTTACAGAATTGGGTAATTAATGCAGGATGGCTAAGTTTGAAAATCACTCTCATAATTACAGGACTAATGATGCTCCAAAACATTCTAAAAGAATTTAATGTTTTGGCTGTATTATCGAAAGTATTTGCTCCACTCATGAGGATTATGGGGCTATCAGATGAAAGTTCTTTTTTGTGGCTAATTGCCCAAACCATAGGATTGACATATGGTTCAGCCGTTATGATAGAAGAAGTAAAGCAAAAGGAAATCACTTTGGAAAATGCGAATCTATTGAATTATCATATTGCGATAAATCACTCATTACTAGAAGATACTTTGCTTTTTGTTGCCATTGGTGTTCCAGCTGGTTGGATTATTGCTCCACGATTTGGTCTTGCCATAATTGTCGTTTGGGCAGTGAGAGGGTTGGCAAAAATAAAGACTAAGAATTCAAAGTCCTAATTCTAGGAACGCTAAATACAAAATAGGAAACGCTAAATACGAAACAGATGTCGAACACAAAAAAAATGCTTATAGAAGTTGCCCGCGAACTTTTTGCTAGAAATGGCAAGAAAGAGGTAACCATGAATGACATAGCTGAAGCAACAAAAAAAGGCCGACGCACTTTGTACACCTATTTCAACAATAAAGAGGAAATATACAATGCAATTATCGACATTGAGCTAAATACAATTTTGGAGCGCATGACGGTGGTGTCGGCACAAGATGCGGAACCAGATGTGAAACTCACCAACATGATACTGACGCATTTGGATGCAGTTAAAGATGTGGTGACCAGAAACGGCTCGCTGCGTGCTGATTTTTTCCATGATATTTACGAAGTGGAACGCAAACGGCGCAAAGTAGATGTGAAAGAGATTGCTTTGATTAGGACGATTGTATCCGAAGGAATTGATAAGAATATCTTCAAGCGTATGGATGTAGATTTGTCATCCACCATCATTTTCTATGCCATCAAGGGCCTTGAAGTTCCTTATATCCGTCAGAATATTAGTTCAGAATTTGAAAAAAACAAGAACAGTATCGTTGAATTTGTATTTATGGGAATTAAAAAGAAGAATCTATAGCAGTTTCATGAATTAAATGACGAATGAAATCATTTTTCTTTTAGTACTTTCAAAATTTTAAACCTGTATTTTTAACTGAGAAATTATATCTAACAATGGCATTTGTAAATAACACGATGATTGTTCGCAGAGACTTGATGTCGAAGCTTATAAATCTATATAAAGAAGGTAACCTAATTACCGAAATTGATAGATTGCCCATTAGCATGTCACCCAAAAATGCACAAGCGCGTGGTCGCTGTTGTATTCACAAAGAAAGGGCAGTACTAAAATACAAAATGCTTCCGATACTTGGATTTAGCATTGATGAAGAGGAAGATGAACTCACCCCGCTTTCGGTGTATGCACAAAAAGCTATAGAACGAAGAGCCACAAAAAAAACCATATTGACTGTTGTGGATGAAGCCTGCACGGCGTGCGTAAAAACTAATTATGTGGTAACTAATTTGTGTAAGGGTTGCGTAGGTCGTCCTTGCTACATGAACTGTCCGAAAGATGCCATCACGTTTATGGAAAATGGACAAGCACACATCAACCACACCAAATGTATCAATTGCGGTATCTGCAAAGAAGCATGTCCATATCACACCATCGTTTACATTCCCATTCCTTGCGAAGAAGTTTGCCCGGTAAAAGCCATACAGAAAGACGAAAATGGTATTGAGCACATTGATGAGTCAAAATGCATTTACTGCGGAAAATGCATAAATGCCTGTCCTTTCGGCTCAATATTCGAAGTTTCGCAGGTATTTGACATTCTGTCGGACATTAAACGAGGTGAAAAATTGGTGGCCATAATGGCGCCTTCCATACAGTCGCAGTTCAGTAATTCGATACAAGAAATTTCCGAAGCCGTAACACAAATCGGGTTCGTTGAAGCCATTGAAGTGGCATACGGTGCAATGGAAACTACACTTCGTGAAGGTGCAGAATTGAGTGAGAAGCTGGAAAGTGGGCAACAATTCATGACCACTTCTTGTTGCCCTTCATACATTGAATTGGTAGACAAGCATTTAGTGGATATGAAACCGTTTGTGTCGCACACTAAATCGCCAATGTATTATACCGCCGAAATAGCTAAGGCAAAATATCCCGATGCTAAACTCGTATTTATCGGTCCATGTGTTGGTAAAAGAAAAGAGATTGCAGACAGTAAACTGGTTGATTACATGCTTACTTTCGAGGAAATTGACACACTTTTTACTGGATTGTCGATAGAAATGCAGGAAGTTGAGAATAACACCGAATGTGCACCACTGCCTGGACGTGGATTTGCCCGTGCGGGTGGAGTAATTTCTGCTGTTGAGGGAATGTATCCACAATTGGGTGTAAAACCTGTACAAGTATCAAACTTGAACAAAAAGAACATAGGTTTGTTAAGAGCTTATGCCAAAGGGAAAGCACCTGGAAACTTTATTGAAGTTATGGCTTGCGAAGGTGGTTGTATTTCTGGCCCATGTGGCAAAGTGGATTACGGACAAGCGCAGAAAATATTCAAAAAAGCAATGGGGGAAAATTGACAGTTTCCATACGGCCTAATATTTTAAATATCAGACGCATTAAATGAAAATAATACTCGCAATTATAGGAATTATAAGTTTGTTTATCGGCTTTATCGGTATCTTTTTGCCATTGCTCCCCACTATTCCATTTGTACTTTTATCTGCCTATTTATTTGCAAAAAGCTCTACCAGAATGCACAACTGGATAATGAATCATAAACTATTTGGAGAACATATAAGAAGTTACAACGAAGACAAATCAATTCCATTTCAAGCAAAAATCATGGCTATAAGTATGATTTGGAGTTCAATGCTTTTTAGCGTCTTTTATGTGGTTAACGAAAAACCATGGTTGCAATTATTATTTCCTATTATAGCAATAGCGGTTACTATTTTCCTTCTATCGCTGAAAACCAGGAAGGTTGTAAAGTAAATTATGCTTCTTCTTGTTTATTTGCATCTGTCTGCTGATAAATCACTTCCTTCAATTTACAGGTACATTCACATCTTCCCGTTTCCAATAATCCACTTCGCTTGAGTAAATCAAATTCAATTTTGAAATTGTCGGAAAATATACCTGTTTCCAAGTTTTCTTCTATTTGTTGTTGTGTCCACCACTTGGTTTGCAAATCTGCAACCGGATTTATATTTACGTCGGAACCCATACAACTTACAAATAAAAATGCATAATGTTTTTCGTTAGTACGCTCGTGCAAATAATTTGATAAATAGATGTATTTTAGATTATTGAGTCCGTATTTCTCCAGTGCGGTTCTCTCAACACATTGATCAATACTTTCTCCCATTCTCACGTGATTTGAGATAATTGTATCCCATACTCCGGGAAATAGTAAATCGTCAGCATTGTTCTTTTGCAGAAAAACCATGCTTTTTTCAATCATAAATAAACGTACCAAAGGGTGTATGTATTTCTTTTTGTCACAAAGACTGGTTGTATGTTCAATACTTCCAATGATTTTGCCTTGTTCAGTCACAATAGGCCACCATTCTTCACGCACCAATTGGGTTCTGATAATTTGCACCCTCAAAAGCTCGAATATAGTAAGGAAAATTAGCACTCCAGTATATACGGTACTTAAGATTTGTACGTAAAGTACAGTATGTATAACATCTGAGTACTGAATGAATATAAATGTTGAAATATAGAGTAATAAGACGATAAATAATCCCCAAATGACCCTATACAACTCATTAAAATTATTCGTCATAGGAATGAGTTTTGACATCAACCCATACATATTTTTCTCTATGACCTTGCGAAACAAAATAAAAAACAGCACGAAATAAAGGGCTATGGACTTGGAAATAAGCGGATGAAAGGAAATTGGTATCGGGAGTAAAAGTTCCAAGCCAGCAACGATGCTAAAGCCTACAAACAATAAAGTGAAAATGAGATGCCACTGAAATATCCTTTTGTGAGCAAAGTTTACAAAAAACAGAAGTAGTATAGCAACTGGAAAAGCGCACATCCAAGCCACATTCATACCAAAAAATTCTTCCACTACTAAAAATACTAGCAGTGGTGAGAAATGGAATATTGGGTTGAAGAATGATTCTTTTATTTGGTTTTTCAGCTTTTTCATATTCGGTGAACTATATCATCGAAATACTAACAACAATCTTTGATTATAGTTTAAGAATGGTTGAAAAACTTGTCCTTTTGATAGTTTAATGTGGTGCAAAACAATGGTTATAAACAAAAAAGTCACAATGGAGATACAATACGGTCGTATTTTCTCCATTGTGACTTCTATTTTTTTAATTTTCGTTCCTATTTATAAAAACAGGAATGACGATTAAAATGACATCATTCTACTAACATATTTTCCAATAATATCAAATTCTATATTCACCACAGTACCTTTTTCTATTTGATGAAAATTGGTATGTTCGTGAGTATAAGGTATAATGGCTACTTGAAAACTATTGTCAGTAGGATTGCAAACCGTTAAGCTAACGCCATTTACAGTCACAGAACCTTTATCAACAGTCATATAACCACGCTTGGCCATCGTTTTATCAAATGCATATTCAAAAGTGTAATACCAACTACCATCAGCTTCTTGTACTTCAGTACAAGTGGCGGTTTGATCCACATGTCCCTGCACAATATGTCCATCCAAACGGCCATTCATCATCATACTTCGCTCCAAATTTACTTTACTTCCGGGAACTAATAAGCCAAGATTGGTTAAGCCTAATGTTTCTTTAATGGCCGTAACGGTGTAGGTATCGTCGGTTTTTGAAACCACTGTTAGGCAAACACCATTGTGAGCTACACTTTGATCAATTTTCAGCTCATTGGTGAATGAACATGACATGGTGATATGCAAATTTTCTTGTTCTTTGACAAGTGCAACCACTTGAGCTGCTTCTTCTATTATTCCTGAAAACATATTTTTTTATTTACTATTTAGTCATCCGCCAGTGGACGGACTGGTTTTACTATTAACTGTTTCTTTGTTACCATTATTTCATTTCTTATTTTTCCAGTCTTGTAAATGGTAAATTTCAAATGAAAAAAAGTCAATTATCTCAGTTTCTAGACGCACTTTTCACGCCTTTCACCAACTTGATTTTTTTCAGAATGCTTTCCAAGTCTTTGGTATCATTTACCATTATGGTCAAATTACCTTGAAAAAGACCAGCATTGGAATCAATGGAAATGGACCGCAAAGTAATGTTTTTTTCCTTGGAAATGAGTGAGGTTATGTTAGTTACAATGCCAATATCATCGTGTCCAACAATGTGGAGCGTAATTGGATATTGTGATCCAACTGATTTACCCGACCATTTGGCTTTTACTATTCGATACCCAAAACGGGCTATCATTTGCGGTGCATTTGGACAGTCATCTTTGTGTATCTTGATGCCGCCCACCACCGACACAAATCCAAACACATCATCGCCATAGATTGGATTACAGCACTTTGCCAACCTGAAATCAACTCCTTTTAAGTCTTCGCCTATAACCAGAACATCATCTTTTCCATGCGTTGCATTGGCGTGAATATCTTTGGAGAATGACTCTGCACTTCTACTATCTGGTTGTTCGATAAAAGTTGGTTTATCCAAATCCAAATAAGCATCACGCACCACATGCATATCCAATTTTTCGTGGGCAATTTCTTGGTAGAAATCACTTACGGTTGAAAATCCTTTTTTCTTTGCCAGGCGAGAAATCTTGCCTTCGTCCAAATCAATTTTCCAGTTTTTGAAACGGCGAATAATGGTTTCGCGTCCAATTTCAGCATCTTTGAACTCCACCTCCTTGAGTGCTTGACGAATCTTGGATTTGGCCCTTGAAGTAGTTACCACCTTCAACCAGCCTGGATTTGGCTTTTGAGTGGGCGAAGTGAGGACTTCTACCTGATCGCCATTGTTGAGCACATACTTGATGGTCATGTTTTTAGCATTCACCTTAGCACCCACACATTTGCAACCCAAAGCTGAATGGATGGAAAAAGCAAAATCGAGCACTGTAGCTCCTTTTGGCAGTTTATGCAAATCGCCATTGGGCGTGAAAACAAAAACCTCTTTGTCGTACAAATTCAACTTGAATTCATACATGAAGTCGATGGCATTCAATTCCGGATTTTCGAGGATTTCTCGGATGTTTTTCAGCCACTCGTCCATGCCCGATTCATTCTTTATGCCCTTGTATTTCCAGTGAGCTGCCAAACCTTTCTCGGCCACTTCATCCATGCGCACGGTACGGATTTGCACTTCCACCCATTTTTCTTCTGGACCTAACACTGTGGTATGCAAACTTTCGTATCCGTTGGTTTTGGGAATGGAAAGCCAGTCGCGTAGCCGTTTTGGATTGGGCTGATACATGTCGGCCACTATGGAATATGCCTGCCAACAAGCCGCTTTTTCCTTGTCGAGCGGCACATCAAAAATAATACGAATGGCAAATAAATCGTATATATTCTCGAAATTTGTATTTTGTTTTTTTATTTTGGAATAAATGGAGTGAATGGACTTTGTGCGACCTTTTATCTCGAAATCAAATCCCAATCCACTCAGCTTTTCCTTAAGTGGAGTAATAAATTCGGAAATATATTGATCGCGCGACCGTTTGGTTTCATTTATTTTCTCGGCAATCTCCTTATAGATGTCTCTGTTTGTATACTTTAGAGACAAATCCTCAAACTCGGTTTTGATAGCATACAAACCCATACGATGCGCCAAAGGTGCATATAGAAATGAACTTTCGCGCGCTATTTTTTGTCGACTTTCTACAGGATAATCGCCCAAAGTGCGCATAATATGTAAATGTTCGGCAATAATTATCAGGATTACCCGAATGTCTTCGGCAAAAGTGAGGAATAGTTTGCGGAAATTCTCGGTTTCGAGCGATGCATTGCGTTCATAGAGTTCGTCAACGCGCTGTAAACCTTGAATAATGGTAGCAACCTGGGTGTTGAATTTCTTTTCTATTTCTTCAATACTCAATAGCTTTTTTTCAACCAATTCGTGAAAAAGCACGCTCAAAACTGCTGGTTTACCCAATCCAATCTCATCAAGCACAATTTCTACAATATCTATTTTGCTAAGAATTGAATGTGCGAGAGTGTCATTTACAGCATCATAAGCTCCAAAATATTTTTTGAAAATGGCTCTTATCTCTTTTCTTTCTTTATAGCTAAATAAAGATGGATGCAAGTGCAAAAACTTGCTGTATTGTATCCGAAATGATTCGTCTGGAAGTGATGTCATCTGATTATTCCGTTAATTTCTTATTTAAAAACCGCCCTTGTTATTTCAATTCAATCAAGCTATTGCCCTTAAAATCCAACTTACTTGTAAATATTGAATTTAAGCGCAAAGATACGACACATAATTCAAGAACTTTCAAAACTGAATTAGAAAACTATGAAAAATATTTAGAAAATCCCAAAACCGAAAGAAAAGAAATAATTCAATTAAAAAAGCGTAGAAAGATGGTGCATTGAATTTTCTTTTCTAAATTTGCAAACTGTACAAAAATAATCAGGAAATATATGGAAGAAGTTTCCAATCCCACGCAAAATAATCAATATACTTTATCCATCCGGTTTAATTTGGATGGATTTTATTTATCAGTACTTGACATTTCAAATACGCTTATTTCGGCCAAGAAAGTATCAATCCCAATTTTATCAACCCCAAAAGCTGACATTGCAAAAACAATTGAACGTGAGGCAGATGGACTTTTGGATTATCAAAATATTCGATTAATTTGCGAATTGGATGGCTATATTTTTGTACCAAAAGCGCTTTTTGAAAACGGAAATGAAACCGATTTTTTCCTTTTTGAACACAAGCTTGATAAAAACGATTGCATAATTAGTAACAATATTTCAAGTTGGGAAACGGTGAACGTTTTTTCCATTCCAAAAAATTTGAAAGATGCTTTGAATCAACTTTTCCCAAATTTGATAATTGAACATCATTTGAGCTATTTATTGACCGATAAGATTAAAGTCAAAAATGAATCAAGTGTTCAAATTTGGGTGAGGCCAAAAATCATGGACGTGGCAGTAATAGGCGGTGGTAATTTGCAGTTGATCAACAGCTTCTCATATAACACACCAGAGGATTTCACCTATTATACACTCAATATATTTGAGCAATTATCACTTGACATTGAAAATTGCAAAGTAAAATTATACAATACCGAGGGGAGTAACGAACTGCAAAAATTGGTACAGAAATATGTAAAACAAGTGGAGGTAATTAGTTGATAGTCAACAGTTATCAGTTATCAATGTCTTGATTGGAAATTCCAATCAAAAAATAAAATAAAAATAAAACAGGACTAACTTAATTCTACGCTAGCTTGCGGATTAGTAGTCAATCAGAATATGAGAATTATCAGTGGAAAATATAAGGGTCGCCGTATTAGCGCACCAAGCAATATCACGGCTCGTCCGACAACCGATTTTGCCAAAGAAGGTCTATTCAATCTTTTGAACAATCGAATTGATTTTGAGGACATTGAAGTGCTCGACTTGTTTGCCGGAACCGGAGGCATTGGGATTGAATTTGTATCCCGTGATTGCAAAAGCGTGATTAGCATTGAGGAAAACGAACGCCATTGCACCTTTATCCGCAAAGTTTGTGCTGAACTGAAAATCGATAATCTGTCACTGCTCAAAACCGATGTTTTTAAGTTCATCAACAGTTGCCACACGCAATTTGACATGATTTTTGCCGATCCTCCCTACGAGTTGGAAAAGATTCAAGAAATTCCAAATATCATTTTCTCGAAAAAACTACTAAAGGAAGATGGTCTTTTTGTATTGGAACATTCTGCAAAAAACAGCTTCGAGCAACACCCCAATTTTGTAGACCACAGGTATTATGGAAGCGTGAATTTTAGTTTTTTTGAATGGAAAGAGACAGAAACGGAATAATTGCCAGCACGGTTAAAATTCAGTAGAGCGTCCTAAAATGGATTAAACCACCCTACAATGAACTAACTGTAAACCAAGTATCAGCTACAGTTTTGCTTACAAACTTGATATTTTGTGGATTTAAAGGGGCTTCAGTACTAAGTGTAAAGCTTGAAGAAACGATAGCTGCCATTTCTTTATAGCCATTAATAATCTTATTCGAAGTTGTGCCAGCATTATTATCATAAAATCCCAGCCCGATAGAAGTTCCTTTCCCGTTATATTGCATCGTAATTTCATTTCCCAAAATGGAAGTTGTTAAATAAACTTCGCCATCAATTGATGACGACCTTCTTATCACAGAAAGTTGCAGCGCAAATACCTTGTCTTTAGGAACGTATATCAGCTTTAATATCACATCTTTTACAGCTAAAGTTGGTGAAGCACTATAAAACTTGGTTTTACAAGATTGAACCACTAAGTCGTAAACCAGTTTTACTTTTGGGCTTAATAAGACTGGGTCAATTTTCCATGCATTAGAATTTCCAATCATATAAACAGCCAAGTTTTCTGGCCCAACAAGTTTTACATCTGCATTTTCGTTACTCACCAACGCCGACTTGTCGGCATTCAATGTAAAAGTTTGAAAGCTTTTTCCGTCCAAGACTCGTACTGCATAAAACCGAATGCCAGTTCTTGTAACAATAAATGGAGCATTAATAGAAGTATTACTATCGGAACTGTCTTTCAAAATATTGAAGATATGGTTTGCTCCGTTCGAGAATGAGTATTTATTTACAATATTCAGCGATAAATAGGGTGCGTTTTTTGCAAATAAAACTGCATTCATGGCATCCAAATCGGTAAAATACTGTGGCCAAACAATGTCAGGAGCTAATTTATTCAACAAAATAGTAGTGCCTCTTTTCTTACCTTTCAATATAATTTGATTGGCTGTGCATTTCATAACTACAAACTCAAAATCACCCTCTAAGCCCAAACCGCTAATATCGGGTTCTGAAAACGCATGAAGAATCTTGCTGAAAGTATTAAAAGTCAGCACAGGACCAGCATCTCCTATCATTTGATAAGAACAAGTATCTGTGGTATAAATATTTTTTGTCAATTCACTTTTACCAGCAAAAATGGCATTACCAGCACTATCAAACTTAACAAGCATAGTATATCCAGGGCTTGTTTCAGTTGCAAAATACTCCATTGCCCAACCGTTACTAGCAGTTTGCAGGGAGTCATTGTCAGCTTTTAGAGCACTGATTAAACGCTCAGAAGCTGATTTATCAAATGCCATATCTTCCTCGAAAAGACAGGATTGAAAAGCAAACGTAGTGAATAATAGAGATATTGCAAATATTGTAGTTTTCATCTATAATTTCATTTAAAATTCAAATAATTTATCGTTGGTACTTCCGCGCCTCTTCTCAAAATCACCGTTCTAATACTATCTATATTGATATTCCACTTGGTCTGAAAATAAGCGCGTACAGTTTCAATTTTTTTAGTCAATAAAGGGGCAGCACTTCCCGATGTTGTCAGTGCAGCGTTCCACCAAGTTTGATCGTGAGTAACATACATTGAATAGGTTTCAACGAAATCTTCGTTGGGTTCGTATTGCGAATAAGCGGTTATGAAACCTCTCTTCTGAGCCTCGGGGTCTGTATATTGATACCAGTCGTTTCCAACGTAACCTGACTCTGTAATCCGTTTAAAATCGGTGCCATAACTTTTTGTTTGGTGTAAAATGTGCGCAAACTCATGGTGCATAACATGAAAATAGTACTCGTTTAGATAACCGATGTCTAATTTTAAATCATTTACACTGTAGAGTGTCACTTTCAAACCACCTTCTGCTGTTCCAAGCACCACAGTACCATCACCAGAAAATGCGCCCGAACCTACTAAATGAATCATTTTAGGAACATATTTTCTTGTAAAATCAATTCCGGCTACCTCGTCATACGCCTCAAGCCAAACGTGTTTCACAATTTGTGCCAATACCTTTGATTTTTCCAATTCAGCAGGAATCAAGTTGTAGTTTCTATCCGACTCATTATCAGAGAATTTGTACAAAAACTCGATGTTGTATTCATCTGTATAATTTTCCAATAACCAGGTATCAAATTTTGTACGCGCTGGAGAACTAGTATCAAAAATTGAATCGGCGAGTTCATCTTTTCTGCAAGAACTCAAGAATCCAATAACAATTATGAATGTTAGTAATATGAAGCTATTTATTTTCATTTTATTGATATTTTATCTTGGATTGGCAGTAATTCCTGCATTTATTACATTTTGAGGCAATTGAATGGCTCTTCTTGGATCATTAACCAACAAAGAATCTTTGGCAGATATTGGGGTTTTATCAACCGTCCGTCTGTATATTTTAATACCATATCTTTTAATGTCAAACCATCGCAAACCTTGGTGAATAGTCAATATACGGCGGATATGAAGCACGGCATTTATGAAATTTTCTTGTTCTCCAGTATCAATTGTAAAATCGGGATTCAATTGTTTTTTTGCAGTCGGTCTAAGAAGCGTATAATAAGCAATAGCGCCATAAAATGAATTTATTTTCGACCGTGTTATTAATGAACCCGCTGATGAATATGCCTTCATAATTGCTGATAAGTCTTTAGTAGCGTTATCATATTGTTTTGTCAAAGCGTATGCCTCAGCCCTACACAGCAATGTTTCATCGGTTGTGAATTCTGTTTGCACAATGTGTGGAAAACCAATTCCATTTACTGGATCGGTATATTCAAAATACTCGACGAAAGTTCTGGAAATCACTTTCGGAATTCCAGAGTAACTGGCACTATTATAATAAAACGCACCAGAACTACCCCAAGGGCCAGAACTACCTACAGTTTCAAAACTTGCAATAGCCTGATTGTGTGCATATTTGCTGCCACCAAAAAAAGGACCACACACTCTACCCCACAACGATTGAGTTGTAATGTTTAATAAAGTAGCACGATTGTCTTTTCCAATAAACCAGTCGGGTCTAAAGTTGTCATTGTATGATAAAGAACCGCCATATTGCCAATCGCGGAAAACAGACGCAGGATCATCAGTCAAAACAGTGTTGGCATACTCTATTACCTTATCGTAATTTCGATAATACAAGTTGAATCGTGTGGCAAATGCATATGCAGCTTTACGGTTGAAATGATATTTTGGGACACTATATATCTGATCATCAATAAGTGGCAAAGCAGTTTTTATATCCATATCAATTCTTGCGTACACATCGGCAACAGTGCCACGTTCGTAATGTGGCGACACTTTGGTTTCAGTTTTTTCCATGTATGGAATTCCAAAATCGGTGGAACTCGTAATGCCATAACTTTTACAAAACACATTGGCCAACACAAAATGACAATATGCCCTACACATTAATGCTTCCCCTTTTTGTGCATCTAGTCTTTGTGGGTTTCCAAGGTCATTAATGGCCTGCAATGCCTGATTGGCAGAAGCTATGGCATGATAATATCCATCCCAAATTGCCTGTGGTGAATCTTGTTCTATTTCGGTGGCATCAGACCATGTATAAGCTTGTTTTTCGAGCGCTGTGGTTGTTTCCCATGTGCCACCATTGTCATCCGCATTGTCAGAAGATAATTCGCACAATAACCAAGTTGATTGTTCTGGATAAGCTGAAACTAGCAAGCCGGTAATTTTTTGGTCAGTATCTACCAGTGACCTATTATCGGGTGCCACATCCAAAAAATCGTTGCAAGAAATTGTTGTGAAAACAATGGATGTAATAATGAATAATTTACTTATATGTTTGATTTTCATTTTATTAGCGAATTGTAAAATTAGAAGCTGGCACGTAAAGTCAAGGTAAATTGTTTTGGCACAGGAGTAGAAACGCCACCCGATCGGAAAAACTCAGGGTCTTGACCATTCAGCTTTTTATCGGCGTATAATAGTGCCAAATTTGTAGCTTGAAATTTAATAGATAAATTACTCATTTCTTTCAGTAAGCTTTTCTTCGGAATATCATAAGCGAGTGAAATTTCTTTCAAGCGTACAAAACCACCATCGGCAATACGCACATCCGAATAATTATATGCATTGTAAGCTTTTGTAAGGTCAGTATTTTCATTGAGTTGACGTTTGCTTAAAATAGTTGGTGCATTGGTAAAGTATTCATCACCTGGCACCATCCATCTATTTTTGTAATCCTTCGTCATCGAATTCAAATCGGAGTATTCACTACTAAATACAGGGTCCAAACGGACTACATTTCCAAATGAATAAGTGATGAAAACATTCAATTTAAAGCTTTTATAGTTGAATATGTTTCCAAAACTTCCATTTATGGTTGGATCTGTTGGCCCTTCATATTTCAAATAATCTAGATTTGTTCTGTTTTGAAAATCGATATAAGCATCCTTAGCCGTTGTTTTAGATCCATCGGCATTATAAAATGTTGGAATACCACTTGCATCCAATCCTGCAAAAGGAATAGAAAATAATGCCCTGTTGGGATAACCTTGCTTGGCGAATCCCGAACCTGAAATAAGGTCAATAATATTGGATTGCATGTCCAACTTTGTCACTTCAGTTTTGTTTTTTCCAAAAATAAAATCGGAAGACCAGCTAAAATCCTTAGAAACAATGATTTTTGTTGAAAGTGAGAATTCTACTCCACCAGTTTTCATATTGGCCACATTTGCAAATTTAATGGTCTCACCACCTGCACCAGGGGTATTTATTGGACCAATTAAATCATAATTATCACGGGTGTACCAATCGAAACTAATATTAATTCTATTGTCAAGAACTCCCAAATCCGCACCCAAATTTATTTCGTTCTTTTTCTCATAAGTCAAGTCTTCATTTTGCAATGATACAATTTGCAAACCACTCTCTTTAACATCCGCAAACGGACGATAAGGGTTATAACTTTTGATTACCACATTGGAATTAGTGATAAAATCGGGCACTGGAGAAGCAGTTAAACTATATGATGCTCTGGCACTTAAATGAGAAATTGCGGGTTTTATCGGTTGGAAGTATTTTTCATCCGAAATGTTCCACGACAGACCGTAATTCCAAGTAGGAAGCCAGCGCGCAGCTCCAGTATACAGATTTGAACCTTCATCCCTTGATGTAATATTCAACGAATATTTTCCTTTATAACTATAGGTTAGAGACCCAAAGTAAGCTACACTCCTTTTGCGTGTATTATTCAGCGAATAATATGCATTTCCATCTTCAATGCCCTTTTTGAGGAATTGATATACATAAAAAGGAATTTCTCCATTTTCATATTGTAATCCCCAACCATCAAAAGAAGTGCTATTTCTATCTGTAGTATTGGTTTCCATCCCGCCAAAGAAATTCACGATATGGTCTTCGTTGAAATCCTGAGACCAGCTAACAGTGCTCCTGAAATCAACTGATTTCATTTTGTAGTCATTCTTTTTGTATATCCCACCAAAAGGTAAAACGCTTATTGGCAGCGCATAGAGATTTAGTGGATCCTTGTAAAGATATGGATTAGCGTCCCTAATGGTGTTATCTTCAGGTTCGATTCCAGCTTTATAGGCCAACACTTGATTAGATGCTTCTTTAATAAAATGCTCCTGAGATGTAGTTTTATAGTTCAAAGAACCCAAAACACCAAACTCAAGGTTTTTCAGCAATTTCCACTTCAATTCTCCCTGAAATTTCAAATCTACCACATTTAAGTCCATATAATTATTTTCCAATTCATTCAATATATTGAAATTGGAATAATTGCGAGTGTAATATGTGTTCACATCCATTGCCCTCGAAGTGTTCAAGGCATAGCTATAAGGGTTGATGTCGAAATCACGTTTCACTTCACCAGAAACAACATCAACATCCTGACTTAAAGTACCGGGTGCTCTTTGGCTTCTATATGAACCGTTAGAAATTAAATTTAAAGTTAAGTTCTTCAGGATATTATGGGTCACATTAAAATTAGCAGTATACCGCGAAACACTACTTTGCTTTGTCCAGCCTGCATCTGTCAACGCACTTAACGATGAGTAAAATGAAGTTTTATCAGTCCCGGAAGAAATTGATACAGAGTGATTTTGCATAATGTTGGTTTGAAATAATTTTGCAAACCAATCAGTATTTCTCATTTCGGCTTCCTTTAAATACATGTTTCGTGCTTCGGGTGTATTTGCCAAAACAAAAAGGTTAGTGGTCGGGTCGTAGGTATTCATTAAATGATACATCTTTCCATAAACTCCACTTTCTTTTGCTCTATATACATCTGCATAAGTCAACCAACCTTTATCTGACATTTCGGTATAAATTCCCATTTGATCTTGAGAATTCATTATATTGAATTCGTTATAATTTGGAGTTAAACGCATTGTATATTCTCCTGTATAATTAATGCTACTTACACCGGATTTCCCTTTTTTGGTAGTAATAACTATCACACCGGCCATGGCACGTGCCCCATAAATAGATGTCGCCGAGCCATCTTTCAGAATCTGGAAACTTTCTATATCATCTGCATTTAAGCCAGCCACGGCAGAACTGACCAAGGTGATAGCATCACCCGAAGATAAATCGTCGGCGCTTACATCGGTAATATTTTCCACCACAATTCCATCTACCACCCACAGCGGTTTTGAACTACCATAAATTGAAGTGGCACCACGCACACGAATTTTAGGTGCAGTACCAAAAGTTCCAGATACATTTTGTACAGAAACACCAGCCGAACGTCCTTCCAATGCACGGCTTACATCAGTAATCCCGTCAATTTTAGTTTTGGCAGCATCAAGTTTATCAGTAGCACCCGTAAACAATCGCTTGTCTATCTTCACCATACCGGTTACCACCACTTCGTTCAATTGCTTGGAGTCTGCAACCAGCCTAATTTTCATCACGGGTTTTGCATCCACTTCTTGAACTTTCATTCCAAGGTAGGTTACAATTATCTTCTTGGATTGTTCGGGTAGGTTCAAGCTGAATTTACCGTCAATATTGGTTGTAGTTCCAACCTTTGCATTGCCTTTCACTACAATGGTAGCACCAATTATGGTCTCACCTGTTTCATCAACCACTGTACCTGTGATCTTTGTTATTTGTGCGTTTGTAATTCCTAAACCGAGAATCAGAAAGGAGAGTATAAAGAGAGTTCTTTTCATAAATGTCTAACTACTAAAAATAAAACGGCATCAACGAGAATTGATACTGTTTTTCGAGATGATTTTAAAAAATTCCATTGCCTGAAAAATTGCATTCATTTCTCAATAAAAATGGGTTACAAAAATAGCATATTTATTCCAATAATAGATTCATTACAACTTAATTCATTACTTATTGACTCAATAAATGAGTTATATTTATGATAATCACCCATAATAAGCTTGCCTATCACGTATACCTTCAAAATATTCACCATATGCAGGAACTTTCATCCTACGAGATTAGTAATCTGCGCTATTAGACAAGATAGGCTGTCAGGGATATATTCCTGACAGCCTATTTTGATTAAAATGAGTTACTTATCAAGGTTCGTCTTCATACCAACCTGTTCTTCTATATCCCTCTGCAGAATACACTATACCAGGTGTTCTTGAATCTTCAAATTTAAAAGTAATTTTGTCTGACTTATAGCCAGAATTTGTATCCCAGCCATCAACGGTTACTTTGCCCTCAGTTATTTTACAAGTGCCAACTGAAATCCCCACAGTACCAACAGGAGATCCTGAAGGTACAGGAGCTAGGACTGTGTTAGTGCCTCCACTTGTAAGATCAAATGATTTTGCAGATAAATCACAGCTAGCTTTAACTGTAAATGCTTTTACTATTGTCGCAGCCGAAGTGCTAGTTTTGCGAATCCACAATGAATTATCTGAATTATCTGATGCATTAGTAGTTGAAACAGTTGTGAATGAACTTGTATCAGCCGTAACTGTTGGATTTGGTTTAATAAACCTTACAATCCATTCTCCTGAAAGTGGATACACAGGACCCAATTCAACTACTGGGTCTTTTAATGTTTCGCAGCTTGTTAGTATAAATAATATACTTAACACAAACAATGATATCTTATTTTTTTTCATTTTTTTTGTCTTTTATGTGTTTATAATTATTTGTGCCACCACATTTTAGTTTGCATTGGAATTGTAACTGGAGCATTCGGGTTGTAATCTATTGAAGTTTTTGGATAAATCATTCTTCTTGGGAACTCACCAGCAGGTAAAACAGAATTTATTGAAGGTGCTAATTCACCAACAACGTAACCTGCTTTTTCTGAATCAAGAGTTCCATATTTTGGAAAACCTGTACGATTTATATCAAAAAATGAATCCCAAGCTTGACTACGAGTTGCAGCAATCCATTTTTGACGCCAAATACTTTCTAACATTGTGGTTTGACTTGTTGTCACAAATTCATATACGCCACCTGTTGCAATGAAAGTACTTCCATCTAAATTACATCTTTCAAATGCACTATTTACGCCAAGGTCATATTGAGTTTTTGCATTTGCCGTTTTACTATCAAGCGCATAACATTCTGCTTGTAAGAAGTGACTCTCAGCTGCTGACATAAAAAAAACTGGATCAGTTGCAGCTAAAGTTGCACGAGATGTTTTTGGAGTCCAAGAAGTGCCTAATGTATAACCACCTTGAGGTAACCCAATATAACCACCTGCACCGTTCTTATCAAAGAAAACACCTAAACGAGGATCACCCTTTGACAATAAATACTTAACCAGTGTTGAACTACCTCTTAAGTTAAGAGTTGTATTCAATTTTCTTCTGTCATTTTCAAAAAGAGGATTTGAATTGTTTTCTTTGTCCTCAAATTTCCCAAATATCACATCACTTTCTAACAAATCACCTTCGGCTAAAAGTGCATTGATTGCAACTTTATTTGTTGTGTAATCACGCAATAAGACTTTAAGTTTTAGTGTTTTTGCAAATTTAATCCATGTATCAATATCACAATCCAATAACAAATCACTTTTAAGTCGACTATCTAAAAGTAGAGCATTTGCAACTTTGGCATCAGCTTCTTTAGCAATTGCTAAATCTAAAATTGCGATAATACCAGCATTTACTGTTTTTCCAGAATCGTATTTTGGATTAACACTAACACCCTTTGTTGCTTCGGTAAAAGGTACTTCTCCATAAAAATCAACAAGTACATGATATGAAAAAGCTTTTAAAGTTTGTGCCATAAACCAGATACTCCATTCTTTGTTAGTAGCTGATTCACTGATTGTTGTTTCTAAATCAGGTAAAGCACCTGAATAAAACAAAGACCATGAACGAGTAATATAAGAACTACTGTTTGGTAAATTATATGAATCAATACCTGTGTATTGATTAGAACCTGTATGTTGCGCATAGTGTTGCGACCATATACCACCTAATAATTGTAAATCACCCCCTATTGCCGATGTAATATATACTTCACTTGAAGAAAGTGATAAATCAGCTGAAGACGTTGTTGGGTAATTCGGATTTTGATTAATATCCAGCATTTTATCACAAGATGAAGTTGCGAATAATGCTAAGGATACAATGCTAATTAAAAATATTTTTTTCATTTTTTCAATTTTTTATGTGTTTAGAAAATGATTTTTACGCTTCCACCTAAATTGCGCATTGTAGGTCCAGCAGAGAATTCTCCAAAGTCGGATTGTAGATCATTACCATAGTTTGTAGCTTCAGGATCAACAAAAGAGTTTTCCTGAGGAGTCCACATTAATAAGTTTCTACCAATTATACTAACTTCTACTCCTGAAATTGCTGTTTTAGCAAACATACTGCTAGGCAATTTATATGAAAGAGTTACTTCACGCAGTTTAATATAAGACTTGTCTAAAACCATCTTTTCATACATCATTGTATTGGTGCTATGGTTATAATAAGAATACATTGCTTGCCACAAAATCGGAATGTCATTTTCTACATACTTAGGAGCAGCCGTAGTTCCAATATTCTTAACTGAGTTTGGTACTAAAAATGGTTGACGGTTGTTGAATGTAGTCAATGGTGAGTTACCATCAAATGCCATTAATTCAGCAGTGTTACTCCAGAATTTACCACCTTGGCGCATATCCAGAACTAAACCTAAAGTTACACCTTTGTAAGAAATCTTATTTGTTAAACCAGCTGTAAATTCGGGAGCTGATGAACCTACCACCTTTTGGTTAACTAGATCAACTGTAGGACGGCCTGATGAAGCCACAATAACCTTACCATCTTCTGTTGTAGCAGCTTGTGGAGTCGTAAATACACCTAGAGGTTGACCTTTTATGGCTTTAAAGTTCACACCATAAGCAGAATAAATTACATATTCTTTTGCACCTTCCCACAATTCCATAACTTCACTAACATTTTTTGCAAATGTTACTCCAATTTCCCAGCTAAAATCTTTTGATTTGATTGGAATACCCCATGCTCTAACCTCAACACCTTGGTTATTAACCTTACCAATATTTCTTGCTTGTGTCAAATATCTTGTTTCTGGCGCAATTGTTGCTTGAATTATTTGATCTTTAGTGTTTTTGTTATAATATGATGCATCTAATCCCAATCTGTTGTTTAAAAATTTAGCATCAAAACCAAATTCGATTTCAGTTGTAAGCTCTGGTCGTAGTTCAGCATTTGCTGCACGGTTGTTTTCTGTTAATCCTAATACACCTGCAATTGGTGTATATAAATCACCAGAACCAAGAGCTACTTGAGTAGGAACGTATATTGAGCTTGTCATATATGAAGAAGCATCATTACCTGTCATACCCCAAGCTGCACGAATTTTAAGGTAACTTAGAGCATCGTTTTCCTTCAATTGAGGAATTGCATCTGTCAGTACTACCGAGGTGTTGATACCAGGATAAAAATAACTGTTTTTTCCAATTGGAAGTGTAGATGACCAGTCATTTCTTAAAGACAATTGTGCAAAGGCCCAATCTTTGAAGCTTAATTCAAACTGTCCCAAAACACCAAATAAACGTCGTGTATAGATAGAACTTGAAGTTACTGGATCAGCAGATCCATTTAAAAGACTATACCAGTTTGGTTGAGCCAATCCATATAAATAAGAGTTTAGTGTGTATCCTTCTCTTTGATTATAATTGACACCTGCTATGCCTGTGAGTCTAAAATCTTCATTTAGTTGATAATCTGCACTAAGAAATGTAGTGGCATCGAATTGACCTACATAAGAATTTGTTTCTTGATAAGTTCCAGGTTCGTCACTTTTACTTCCATAATTCCATGTATCAACGCTAGGTTTAGCTACGGCATTCCAATTTGATTGACGTGAATTAGTATAATCTCCACCGAGTCTACCAATCCATTTCAATCCTTTCATTAAGTCTAGATTAAGCTCTATTTTTCCATAAATACGATCATCCTTATATTCATTTCCATTATTGGCAACAACCCAGAATGGATTTTGTGCATACCATGTATAAAAATTATCAGTATTATGATAAATACTATTGTAGTCTTTAAGTTGGCTTACAGGTATATCAACCGGCATCTGAGCAATTTCTTGAAACATTGTAGCACCATCTGAGCCTTGTCCTGAACTTACAGCAGTAATATTCTTCTTCACATAACTCACATCGTATGATGCACTAAATTTTTTATATTTTGTATCGCCTCTAAATGATAGGATGTTTCTATTATAACTATCTGCATTTGTAGGAATTATACCATCAGAACTTATATTTCCATAAGATAACAAGAATGATGTATTTTCATTTCCTCCAGCAATAGAAATTGAATTATTATACTCCATACCTGTTTCATAGAAATCACGCATGTTATTTTTTATGGCACTAAATGGTTTATTCATAACTTTATAGTCGGAATAAAGTGCAGGAGCAGTAGTTGGCGCTCCGCTATCAGGATCGGAATAAGCACCCCAATCATGCATTCTACCATCCAACGCTGGACCCCATGATCCATTTTCAGCGGCATCCCAAAATGGCCAACCTTGTCCGAAAGAGGTTTGTGTTTGAGGAACCCGTAATACAGAAGAACTTGTAAAAGAACCATTATAGGTTACTAAAAGCTTTCCATTGTTTTGTCCTCTTTTGGTAGTAATAACAATTACACCATTAGCAGCTCTTGAGCCATACAATGCTGTAGCCGAAGCACCTTTAAGAACAGTTACTGATTCAACATCATCAGGATTTATATCAGATGCAAGGTTACCAAAGTCAACAGAGTTATCTGAAGTTTTGTTTCCTTGAAAATCATTTTGCATAGGTACACCATTGATTACATACAATGGTTGATTGTTCCCAGAGAATGAAGTTACTCCACGAATAACAACTTTTTGTGAAGAACCAGTTCCACCTGCTGAAGTAATTGTAAGTCCAGCAACTTTACCTTGTAAACCACCCATAACAGATGAACTCTTCGCAGCTGTTAAATCTTCATTTTTTACAGTAGATGCTGAAAAGCCAATACTTTTTTCGGATCGTTTAAGACCCAAAGCAGTAACTACAACTTCATCAATCATTAATGACTCATCAACAGTCATTTTTACCACCATGTTGTTTTGAGCTTCAACATCCACGGCATTCATACCTACGTACGAAATCAATAGATTCTTTGCATTTCCCTGCAAACTGATTTTAAACTCGCCATCAGTGTTTGTAATAGTACCTAATGTAGCACCTTTTACTTTCACAGTAGCACCAATAATTGGCTGCCCGTCTTCCGTGGAGATTACTTTCCCCGAAATGGATTTTGATTGAGCATGAACCAAACCTACGCCTACCAAAAATAGGCATGTCAATAAGAACGTTAGTTTTCTCATAAATTTAACAATTTTGTTTATTAATCTTCTTTGTTTTTGCGAGTTTTTCCAGTATCATCAGAAAATCAGTTTGCAAAAATAGAGTATTAGAAATTAAAAAACAAGTCTTTTTGATAACAGATTGAATATTTCTGCATAATATTTCTATCAATATGTAGTTATGGCATTGTTTTTCCAAACATTAAATAACGTTTTGCAACAAACTAAAAGCAGGAAATTATCACTTATATTCCTGATTATCAACCCGTAAAATACAAAATTAATTCAAAAATTTAATCGTAATGTAATAGCGATAAACAAATAACTACAGTTCGAAAGTTTTTTTAGATATTACGATATTTAACTTACTGGTTATCCCAAATTGATGTTTAATTGCTGTTTTCGAGTACAAAAAGCTATTTTAAAGGACGGTTTTGTGTCAGTTTTCTTCATTTTGAGCAATCAACTACAAAAAAAATGAATTTTTTGTTCATAATTATGTGTCCATACTTCAATATTTTGACGCATGAAAAGTAATTTGCAAGTCGGATTTTGCAAACTAGATTCGGCTTTCATATTTATTTCGGAAGAAGATTTTTTCAAACTCAAAGATAAATTTGATGGAATAATTTGGTTGCTTGAATTGACTGTTCAAATTAATTTCAAACAACATAAACAGTAAAGATGTAAAAAGAGGTGCCTAATTTTCATTAGAACACCTCCTCATTGTATTAAAAAAAGACAGCTTCAATCAGTAGCCACTTTATCTTATCACTTTAGCTGTTTCAATTGTTTTTCCAACAAATCTGAATATATAAATACCTTTGTTGAATTCTTTGGTAGAAACATTCATTTTCCCAGTTTCCGGCAATTCTAAATTACGAAGTACTTGTCCAGCTACATTGTAGATGGCTACAGACTTGAAATCAGAAGTGTAGCTAAGTTCAAAAGCGCCACCAGTGCTTACAACCTTTGTATTTATTGCTTTTGTGGCTTTAAGGCCTGTAAAATCACCTTGTGTTACGTTGATGTTCAAATCAGCTCCATATGTTGAAATTGTAACTACTGCTCCACGGCCTGTAATACCAACAGGTAGCGCATCGGCTTTTAAAGTAACGGTAGTCGCCCAGGTTGCTTCAACAAAGGTTGTATCCATTTTCAACCATGTTGGCAATTCTACATCTGACCACCATTCATTTGGTGAATAGAAAGTTGTAACGTTAAATGTTTTATTTCCACCAGCAATCGGGGCAACAAACGTTTTATCATCTGCCGTTAAATACGAATAAGTAGCACCTAGATTGAAAAATAATGAAGTGTAAGCGCCAATATAGTCAGGTGCACTATATAAGTTTCTACTGGTTGTACCATCAGTGTTTTTTATGTTGAGAAAAACATACGCATTGGAATCGCCAGTTGGACTATCATATCCTTGAGCTAAAGCTGCCATGATGATACCGGGTTTGTTGAAACCTGTCAATTCAACAAATATCCCATCGCTGATTTCCAAAAAGTCGTTTGATATTTCCAGTCCTGTAGTAGGATCTAAACTTTTAAAACCTTTAAAAACCATGGTATGTAAAGCAGAAACTGTAAGCACATCTGCAGTAGTACATGTAGCAGTAGCAATGGTATCAGCCAAATTTCCATCAACAACGCGATGAATTATCACTTTAAACTCTGTGCCCGCAGGTGCAGAAAATGCTCCTAAACTAACCCACAAGCTATCTAAAATGTATTTATGAACAGGTTTCTCATAATAATTGGCGATTGCATCTACAGAACCATCTGTATTTGTACCAAATAAATAATTATTCGGTAAATTTTGTACCGGAAAATCATAATAGGCTTGATTCAGATCATAATTTCCTGCACCTAAACTTCCTGTCGAACCACCATTAGCTATTTTTGGATTGTTTGCTGCACCCCAAGTATATATCGAATCATATATTCCTGCAGTTGCTTTCAAAGTTGGAACTTTAAATTCTCCATCAGGATAAGTGATTTTAGGATGTATTTCTGCAGAGGTAACAGATGCAGCAGAATTAGCAGGATCTGCAAATGTCCATAAAAATGATTTTGATTCCAAATTGGAATAATTATCCCAAGTTGCAGTTTCATAAGCTGGTCCAAACATATAATCAGAATTTGAACTCATAAAATCAGTTGTAAGTCCGGCATAAAAATAGCCCTGAGGACGGCCATACAAGGCAGTAGGAGCCAATTGACGTACAGACACTTCATCAATTCCCATGGAATCGCCATCAGTACCTACATAACGGAAGGCTATTTTAATTGATTTTCCTGTATAAGCGTCCAATGCTTTTAAAATTGTATTCCAAGAACCATAACTATAATACCAATCCCCAAGGGTGGTAGCATCAAATTGTGCTGCATCATCGATAGCATCCCAAAGTTTAACCCAATTAGTGCCATTGTCAGTGCTTACATACAATTGCATAGTTGCATTTGGTTTCGTAAAATTGAAAACATCGGTTGTAGTTGACGCTGCATTATCAATGTACATCCAATAAGGGTTGTAGAAATAATCGAAGCTCACAATATCCCCGCTTTTTGGAGTAAATGCTGGTGAAACCAACCATACATCTTGAGCTCTTGCATCTGGATTATCCCAGTCTACCCAAGCCATACTATTGCCTACGGAAGGACTTGTATACTCATTTGAGGCACTTACTGCCCATGTTGGATTAATAGAGTCACCAACAACATATTTAGTTCCAGTTATTTTATTCAACTCAGTCCAGTTTGTTGGAAGCCAATTTTGAGCAACACCATCATAGCTTTCCAAACCTTCATGAAAAGTTGCTACAGTACTTGATTTCATTCGCAATAATGGGGTACGAGATTTAAAAGCATTAATACGGTTGACATGTTTTGGTGTCACTTTATGTAATGAACTCATTCTTTTGAAGTTCGATTTTTTTCCAACCAAAGCTATATTGCTACGATAAACTTTGGCGGGTTTTATCATTAGTGATTTAGAAACTTTGTTGACAGGCATTTCAATAACTTTGGCATGTGATGCATTCCCTTTGATAGAGGCACCAATTTTAGTTGATTGAGCGGGTACAAAAGTAACTCCCACCACAATCATTGCGATAAATAGTAATGTTTTCTTCATTTTGTAAAATTTGAATAAATAATAATTGAGAATTTTAATGAGTTTAAGCGAAAAATCAAGAATCGGCTTCTTTATTTAAGTGATATCAATAAATGTACAATAGTTGAGTATTTCATTAGTAAAAATTGAATCGAAATTCAATCAAAAAAAAAGAAATTATAGCTTCAATATTTCTTTAAATAATTGAGATAAAGAGCGTAAAAATAATAATAAGTTTGTGAGAATTGCATAGCTCAAAATAATTTATAGATAATTTAGTATTTGTTGTACTGTATTTTTATTCACTGGTTATACCATAACAATTGGCATATTATTCTCATTTATTGGAATTTACCCAAAGAATTAAAGCCTCGTAAACAACAGAAATGAATAATATAAACTTTATCGTAAATATTACAATTTTGTAATCAAATTGTTTGATATATCTACAATATTTATGTCAAATTGGAAGTAAGGGTTAGTTTATGGGATAAAAAACAGTGGATTTATTCTATAAAACGAAGACAAAAAATGAACAACAATTGTTGAAGCTGAGAAACAAAAATACATCTTAAAAAGAGGGTGTTTATGAATAATAATTGCTTAAGCAACTTATTCAAACCATAGTTTTTTTTATCACATATATTACAAAAGATAAAAATCCCATCATGAGACAGCACATGGAGGGATTTAATTTTTTATACCTGTAAAATCTAAAAAAGAGGTTTCAAGTCAATTGTCCAACCGAAAATTACGGAAAACAAAATACAGTGAAGTTAACTTTTGAGTTGGGAAATTACTGATATACAAGTGCCCCGCATCAAAACCTATATTGATTTGCAGCAAATACAAAAGTTGATTATTTTACAAATAATTCAAAATTATGAAACATAAAATAAATTCTGTCCGCTCATTTGTCCCCCTGAAACAAATAACCCATGTAAATTCTTAATTTACATGGGTTATTTTCTTGCTGTTGCGACCGCAGCAAGCAGATATCCTCTGTATCATACACTTACTCAACCGTATTTCTAGATATAATTGGTCAATCAACAAATCCAGACCGAATAAAAGTTATACGTGAAGTTTATTCTAATAAAGATCAGTTTGTGGAACCTACTTCAAAATGGTTAACTCTGGAAGTCTATCATTACCTATTAAATCTTAAAGATAAGGAGCAAATCAAGGCTCAGGATTATTTATGACTATGGCCTTTGGTGGAGGAGTTATTCCATTGCTTCACGGTCAAATTGCCGATATGATTGGATTTCAAAACAGCTATTTTGTTCCCTTGTTAGCGGCAATAATTATTTTTTTCTTTGGCATTAAGGGCAGTAGAAATGTGAATTTGGATATTCCTGTTCAATAGGTTTTAATTGTTGTTTTCTAGAATTGTGTTTTAAATCTCATTCGGTATTCTTTTGGTGAAACACCGGTAATCAGCTTGAATTGTTTGTTGAAATGGCTTATGTTGTTAAATCCGCTATCTATTGCAACATCAAAAATGCTAAGGTTCATGTCCATCAATAATTTACATGCAAAATCGACTTTGATTTTATTCAGATATTCGAAGATCGTAATGCCAACATTTGATTTGAAAAAACGACAGAGTGAACCCTCCGCCATGTTAACTAATAATGCTATATGTTTTAAGTCGATAGATTCACGATAGTTTTTCATTAGAAACTCGTGAATTTTAAGTATTCGTTTATTCTTAGTGTCAAATTGAAGGTTCTTGTAATTGACACTTGCTAGAGGTACAAGATCATTGCTTTGTCCGATAAGATCCATTAGTCTGAAGAACTGAAGAAAGCGTTCAAAGTTATCCAGATAAGGCAGTTGCAACATAATGCTGCTTACCTGATTTAGCGTATCACCGGTAATTCGTATTCCTCTATCTGAGAGTTTTAATGCATTGGCAACATGTTTAAATTCAGGAAGAGCCAGTAATTCTGCTGCAAGTGATCGAAATGGTATTTGTAAAAATACCATTTCGAGTGAACGACTACTTGGAGACAATGATTCTTTATTTGCTATCCAGACATGAGGTAGGTTTCTTCCTAAAAAAATTAAATCACCTGGCTGGAATTCTTCAATTGAATCGCCAACAATTCGTTTGCCAAACCCTTCGGTTATGAAACTTATTTCGTAATAATCGTGATAATGCCACGTGCATTTCTCAAAGTTATCCTGAAATATGCCGATAGAAAAAGAAGCATTGTCTTTGATGACAATTTTTTCAAATAGAGCAGACATTGTTCTAGTTATAAATTATTTATAGCTGTAATTAGAGTAAATATAAATATATAAATGCATTTTATTTACAAATATACGAAATATTGTCAATATAGCACCAAAAGCAGTAAAAATGGTTGTAGGTACAGACCAGTTTTATCTATATTTTTGTAATGCTGATTTTAAATAGTCCACTAATATTAATCAAATAAAAAATTACGTATGAACGAGTTATTAGAAAAAATTCTTGAAGCTGTAGAATTAGGAAAAGCAGATGCAAAATCACCTTTTCCTCCACAATTGAAAGGTCAGGATGGTGCATTGGAACTGACCATTAGAGCTATTGAAGAAGGTATTAGTCCAAAAGAAATTCTTGAGAATGCATTAATTCCGGCAATGGATAAAGTAGGGAAGAAATTCTCTGAAAATAAGATTTTTGTTCCTCAAATGCTTATGTCAGCAAGAGCCATGGGGGCAGCCATGCTTCAACTAAAACCATTTTTTGCCTCTGGCGAAATCAAGACAAAGGGAACATTCATTATTGGCACTGTAAAAGGCGACTTGCATGATATTGGCAAAAACTTGGTTGCCATGATGGTAGAAGGTTCTGGTTGGTCAGTTATTGATTTAGGCGTAGATGTTCCTGCAGAGCGTTACTTGGATGCTTTGAAATCAAATCCGGGTGCAGTAGTAGCGCTATCGGCTCTTCTTACAACTACTATGGTAAATATGGGTGAGATTGTTTCCGTTATCAAAGCTGAAATTCCTGAAGCTAAAGTATTTATTGGCGGTGCACCTGTGAATAATGAATTCTGCAAAAAAATTGGAGCTGATTTTTATGCGCCCGATCCACAAGGTGTTGTAGAATACCTGAATAAAATAGCATCGTAAGCTAAATCTAAATCAAAATTTTGTTACAAATATCCTTTCCATGGCCTCGTTTTCAAGGCCACGGGAGGTTTATTGCCCGCACGAAATGGCTCCATGGAGTGTATCAGGCTATATATCAACTCACTAAAAACTAATTGAAGAATGATAAACATGAAAAGTTGGGTTGACCAACAAATAAAAAGTAATACCAGAATTGCCATTCCAATTATGACCCATCCTGGTATTGAAATGATTGGAAAAACAGTGAAAGATGCTGTTCAGAATGGTGTGATTCATGCACAAGCTATCAAGAAATTGGCTGAAGTTTATCCAACAGTGGCTTCCACCGTAATTATGGACTTGACTTTAGAGCCAGAAGCTTTTGGTTGTACTATTGAATTTCAAGAAAATGATATGCCTCATATTTTAGGTCGTTTGCTTTGTAGCGCCGAGGATATAGAAAATCTCAAGGTCCCAAATTTACACGCTGGACGTGTGCAAGAATACCTGACTGCAAATAGATTGACCGTAGAAAACTCAAAAGATATGCCAGTATTTGCAGGGGTTATTGGTCCTTTTTCATTGGCAGGAAGGTTATTTGATATGTCTGAAATAATGGTGTCTTGTTATATCGAACCTGATGCAATTATGCTTTTGCTCGATAAATGTACAGAATTTATTATCAATTATTGTCGCGAATTAAAGAACATTGGCTGCTCAGGAGTAGTTGTTGCAGAGCCTGCAGCCGGTCTATTGGCGAACGATGATTGTAAAATGTTTTCATCAGAGTACGTAAAGAAATTGGTTGATGAATTGCAAGACGATAATTTCCTGGTGATTCTTCATAATTGCGGAAATACGGGTCATTGCACCGAAGCAATGTTATATACCGGAGCTAATGCCTATCATTTTGGGAATGCAATTGATATGGTTGAAACCCTTGAATACTGCCCTACAGACAAGCTTATATTTGGAAATGTGGATCCTGTAGGTATAATGAAAATGAAAACGCCAGCAGAAATAAAAGCGTATGTGGGTGACTTGTTAAACCGCACTGCCGGGTTCGATAATTTTGTACTTTCTACCGGTTGCGATTTACCACCTCATGTTCCAGCGGTCAATGTTGAGGCATTTTTTGAAGCGTTGGCAGAATTTAATACCAAATAGTGTTGATTGATTTTATAATTCTGGAATAATTTGTCTTTCAGCAATTCAAATTAAATTTCGGGATGTTGATAATACTCTTTGAGCTCATACAATAAATGGACTATTTAATTGAGGCTCAAAATTAAATTATTTAAATTAGAAATGTAAATATTTAAAATTTTAAGCAATGAAATACAAGAGTTTAATCATCAACAACCCCGAAGATTTGATGTTTGGGATGGCGCCAAAACCGGTAAAAACGCGCAGAGGTTTGGAAATTGGTGGCGGTCAGGTATATGCCGAATTGAATTTCACACTGCCCATTATGAGTATCAATGACAGTACTTTAACTGAAGTTTATACACATTATCGCGAAATTGCCGAAGGTGCTCTGGAAAGAGCGTTGCACCTCGAATCGAAAGGTGTTGTATTGGAGCTTGAAACATTATTGGAAATGACAAAAACACCTTCAATCGGTATAGAAATCACCAAAATAATGAATGAGGTTTGTGAAAAGTATTATCAGAAATACGGACTGAAATCAGAAATCCGCTTAACTCCAAACGATTTACGCGAGTTCGACCGTCCGGCAAAACAACGCACTTCGCAATATCTTGATCCAATGTTCGAACTCTTCGAAAAAGGAGCATTGGCTGGAGGCGATTTGCTTTCTATCGAAAGTACCGGGGGGAAAGAAGTTTCAGATGATGCTTTGATGAATTGCGACATTAAAACCGTTATGTTTGCATTATCTGTACTTGGTGTTCGTGATATGCAATTTTTGTGGAAAAAAATTGTAGACGTAGCCAATAAACATGGCAAAATTGCGGCTGGTGATTCTGCTTGCGGATTTGCAAACACCGCTATGGTATTAGCTGAAAAGAAGTATATCCCTAAAGTGTTTGCGACATTAGTTCGTGTAATTTCGGTGGTACGTTCCATTGTAGCTATGGAAGAGGGCGCCATTGGTCCTGATAAGGATTGCGGATACGAAGGTCCATTCCTGAAAGCAATTACTGGAATTCCAATTTCGATGGAAGGTAAAACAGCAGCTTGTGCACATTTGAGTCCGATTGGGAATATTGCTTCGGCTTGTGCCGATTTATGGAGCAACGAGTCGGTTCAAAATATTAAATTATTGTCAGGTATGGCACCAACAGCGTATATGGAACAACTGGAATACGATGCCAGATTGATGAATGAAGCATTGCGTGCAGGGAAATTGCACCGTGATGTTTTACAACAATTATTGGTTTCGTCAGATATTTACCATGACCCACAGGCGCTTATACTTTCACCAGAAAATGTAATCCGCATTTCTCGTGAACTGATTAAAGGGGATTCGTATGTGGCAAATGCACGTAATGGTGCATTGGTTACAATTGATATTATAGAAGAAGCAATTGCTTTAGGTAGGTTGAAACTTTCAGAAATGGAAATTGGTTATCTACCATATTTACGAGAAGAATTGGAAAGTATTCCAGAAAGTGAAAGCGAATTTGTGGAAATGATGCTACCTTTGGTGGATCAAAGCAAATTTATTTTATCAGAATACGGATTGTAAAGTTTTGAACCACAATAGGCACGATAGATTTTATTTCTTAATATTTCCTATTGGGTCTATTTTGGTTCAATAAATTGAAAATGGAAAAAATACCGGTAAATATAATTTCAGGATTTTTGGGCGCGGGTAAAACAACTGCTATTATCAATCTAATGAGTCAGAAAACCACTGATGACCAATGGGCTGTGGTAATAAACGAATTCGGGAAAATATCCATTGACAGTCAAACGCTCAGTTCTGCCACTGATTCAGAAAATATATTTGAAATTACAGGCGGCTGTATTTGCTGTACTGCAAAAGGTTATTTGAATGAAACCCTACAAGCTGTAATTCAATCCCGAAAGTATTCACGTATTATAATTGAGCCTACAGGTTTAGGTGGTATTGACATGGTTTCGGAAATAATTGAAGGTCAACCGATTCTTTTTCTAAAGCCAATACTCTGTCTGGTTGATGTTAATTTAGTGCAAAAACCTAAATTAATGATGATTCCAATTTTTCGCGCTCAGATTACAAAATCCGATATTATCGTCTTTTCAAAAACTGATTTAATTTCCGATCCTTTAGTTCTGTCTGAATTAAAAAAACAGTTTGTTGAGTCATTTCCAAATGCCCATATCTCAACTATCGGAATGAATGTCTCATTGCTTGATTATGACCTGTTAAAAATTGAGGATGACAGAAAAATCTCGAAATTCTCTTACATTGATCCAAATTTATCGGCAACTAATTACACACAGAAATTTTATACTTTTGACTCCTCAATAATATTTCATTCCGACAAACTAAAAGCTTTATTTGGGAAACATCGGTCAGTTGTTAGAGCCAAAGGATATGTTCTGACAGAAATGGGCTGGAGACTATTAAATATGACCCTGACTGATTGTATCTTTGAACTTTGTGAAGAATGTGAGCAAACAGAGTTTGTTATTATTTCAGATAAATCTCAACAAGACTTGTACAGTGACCTTGATTCAGAAATACTAAAAGCAACAAGGTATTGACCTGTAACAACAAATTAATTTTATGAAACAACACAATATTCATCTTCAACCGTTAGGAAAGACAATCAAGGTAAATGACAAGACACCACTGATTGATGTACTGCACGAATTTGGCATCGAGTTTCCGTGTGGAGGTAAAGGTACCTGTGGAAAATGCAAAGTGAAATTGTTGGATGGTGAAATTGAAATGAATATTATTCATCAGCTGAAAATTCAGAAACTCGGTTTATCCTCCGATTGGCGACTGGCTTGTCACAGTGAATGTACAACTGACATTACCCTTGAAATAGAACAATTCAATCATTTAATTCTGGCCGACGAAAGTGAGTTTGAATTTGTCCCGCAAAAAGGGTTTGGAGTTGCTGTAGATTTGGGCACGACTACACTGGTGGCACAATTGGTTGACCTTTCCACTGCAAAAGTGCTGGCTGTAGAAACCATGCTTAATCCACAGGCAAAATTTGGTGCCGATTTAATTTCGCGTGTGCAGGCTTGTTTGGACGGAAATGAACCCGAAATGACCCGATTGATTCGTCAATCCATTGGAAACATGATTGAATTACTTCTCCAAAAGCAAGTAGTTGAAATTCAACGAATTTCGATAGTTGGAAATACCGTTATGCAACTTATTTTCAGCAATTGTGATGTCAGTCCATTATCACAATATCCGTTTAATACAAATGATCTGGGTTTCAAGTTGTTTAGTGTGCAAGAACTTGGTTGGAGTTTTCAAGTGGTTGAAAATGTATTGTTTTATCCTTCTATTGGTAGTTTTGTAGGTAGTGATATTTTGGCTGGAATTGTAGCCTCGCGATTACATACAAAAGAAAACTTTACGGCTCTCATTGATTTGGGAACAAATGGAGAAATTGTGGTTGGTAATAAGCACCAAATAGTATGTGCCTCTACTGCTGCTGGACCAGCATTCGAAGGCACAAACATTTCTATGGGAATGCGAGCTGTTACAGGTGCTATTTCATCCGTGAAGTTAGACGGCAATCTTATTAGAATCAATGTTATTGGAAATGCAAAACCTAAGGGAATTTGCGGAAGTGCTCTGGTTGATGCTGTGGCTGTTTTCAGAGAGTTGGATTTGATTGGCGCGTTTGGTGAAATCAATTCGGGAGCAGAATCTCTTTCAATTACAGGTGATGTGAGATTAACTCAAAAAGATATTAATGAATTTCAGCTCGCCAAAGCCGCTATTGCTGCCGGTCTAGAAATACTTTGCAACTCACTTTCAATACAACTTAATGATATTCAGGTGGTTTATATTGCTGGCGGATTTGGTAATTATATCAATCTTCACAATTTAGTTCATACAGGAATGATTGAAATGCCTGAAAACAAAATTCATAAAATGGGTAACACTGCCTTAATCGGAGCTAAAATGTTTTTATTTTCTGACAATCAAATTACCGAAGAAATTCTTTCTAAAACCCGACATATCAATTTGGAGAGTGATCAAAACTTTCAAAACATTTATGTGGATAAAATGCTTTTTTAAAAATGAAAATACTAACCGAATCTATTAAAATGAAGACGTATTCACTCACATTATCAGACCTAGTCATTAATAAGGCCGAGATTTATCTCAATCTGGGTTATGGAGGGCAAACTCCAGATCAACAGTTTATTGAGATGATTGATCAAATGCTTGAGAATATAAGTGATTTTTGCGCTCCGCAAGTTGGATATCTACTTTTGCAGGGAATAATACCAGATAAAGATCACCTTGAAATAAACAATATACGCATCAAAGTCGGATCGATTATTACAAAATACTTGTCTGATGCGACACAGTTTGCTGTTTTTGTTGTTACCGCAGGTGAGGAATTCGATAATTATTTAGAGCAACTTAAGGCCGATGGTGATATTGTATCCGAGTTTTTGGCATATTCAATTGGAACAGAAATCGCCGAAGCATCCCTTCGTTTTGTTACTGCGAGAATCACAGAAGAAGCCGATAGATTTGGATTTAAAATTACACAGTCCTATAGTCCTGGACATTGTAGTTGGCATGTTCGTGAACAGCAACAATTATTCTCGCTTTTACCTGAAAAACCATGTGGCGTCGAATTGAATGAATCGAGTTTGATGCACCCGGTGAAATCAATTAGTGGCATTATCGGATTGGGAAAAGTAGTTGCAATCACTCCCCACGGCTGCGATATATGCGGGCTGAAGACTTGTTTTAAAAGAAAAACAGAAAAACAATTATCTTGATCCATTCTCTATTGAGTGCTGGGTAAAAATTGGAGCATAATGTATAGTGCAGTTAAGTTGAAATTGTATGATTGAATACTATAATTTCAACAGATGAACAATTCTCAACGGTTTATTATGATAGCCATTTGAATTATTTAGAATTTTATTAAGCTCTGTAGTAGCGACATTATATTATCATAAAAATGTCAAGACCAACACCCAAACAAATACTATGATTAAAAGAATGAATTGATAAGAAAATATGAAATTTTAATGCGAAATATCATATAGAAGCACAAAAATTAAGTTTGGTTTTCACCAAGGGGGCTTTTTACCCTCTTTTTTTGTCCCCACACCCCCCTAGCAAATCCCAATCAGTTTGACTGAATGAAATATATGGGTTACAAATAATCCACTCTTTACAATAATCTAAATAATTTTCTTGCTTAATTTTTACTCCACCTACTTTTTTACAGTGATCCAAAGTATGTCCCACGATTTGTCCCCTAAAAACAAAGAATCCCTGTAAATGCTTGATTTACAGGGATTCTTTGTTTTCTATTGTGACCGCGGCAGGATTCAAACCTGCAACCCCCACATCCGTAGTGTGGTACTCTATTCAGTTGAGCTACGCAGCCATTTTTTTTGTTTTAGCGAGTGCAAAGATAGTGCTTTTTTTCTTTCCGACAAAACAAAATCTCTTAATTATCGACAAATAACGATGCCTTTTGCTGAACATGAGTCATCATTACTAATTTACGACAATATTAAACGCCTGATTTATTGGTAATTGTATTACTATTTTTCAACAACAATTATTATATTGTAGCGAGAAAATATTTCAGCTATCAAGTCGTAAAATTTCGCATTTGATTGGATTTCTAGAGAATTTTAAAAATTTCTTGAAGATCTTTTATAGTATAAGTTGCAGGTTTGTTTTTATCCAATGTAATATATTTTGGATCTAAAAATACCTGGTCGATGTCCGCATTCTGGGCTCCTACTATGTCGGCAGCATAACTATCACCAATCATAATGGTTTCAGGGGCAGTAGCAGCATTTAGTTTTAGTGCATACTCAAATATACGTTTATCTGGTTTCAAAGCCTTGGCGGCTTCCGAAAGGACGATGTGCGTGAAATAATGCTCTATATTGGCACTGCGTAATTTCCTGTATTGCACCTCCACAAAACCGTTGGAAATGATGGTGAGTGGATATTTTGGATAGAGATAATCCAATAATTCTTGTGCAAAAGGAAGAAGAATTGTTTTTGTTGGCAGAATATCAAGAAATTGAGTACCTATTTGTTCAGCTAATTCATCATTGTCAACCCCCATTTTGACCAATGGATGTCGAAATCTTTCAATCATCAAAAAGTCCTTGCTAATTTCACCTTTGCCGTAAAGTTCCCACAATTCGAGATTCCGCTTGGCGTATATTTTAAAAAAATGTTCGAAATCTTCAAAATACTGACTTAGTTTTCGCTGGTCGAATACTTCGTGCAATGATTCTTTGGCATTGGCATGAAAATCCCAAAGCGTGTCGTCTAAATCTATAAAAACGTGTTTGTAATCCCTAGTTCCAATGGGAAAATTGAGACTGTTTTTATCTTGCATATTTCGTTGATATTAAAAAATTACATTTTAACTGCTGAATCAGTTTGTCATTAAAATCATAAAAGACAAAGTTAATCCTTTTTTTGAGAATCTCAGAAAAGCACAGAAAATTACAGGCCATATCTACAAAATATCTATAATTTAGAGAAAACCCTTATTCATTAATCATTTGTTTTTCAGGGTTTACACCTATATTTTCTAGGGTTTTTTTGACATAAAATAAACACAAGAAACTCTATTTTTGTAGAGCAGAAAACACAAACTACGACTAGAATGAACTTACTGTAATGTTCACTTGATTGGTAACATTAAAAATACTGTCGGTATTTTTAATCAAGTTCAGTCATAGTACAAAGGAAGGAACAGAATTATTCAACATTTAACAAAGAATGAGTATGACTGACAAAGAATTGGTTTTGGGTTATTTACGAGGTGGTTCGGTTGGAAAATTGGACTTGATATGGGCTGATTTGAGAGCAATGTATTTATCTAGGTCAAACCTATCGGGAGCTAATTTGTCATGTGCCAATTTATCATGGGCTAATCTAACTGAAGCAGACCTTTCGGGCACAAATTTAAAAGGTGCGAACTTGTCGGGGGCGAATTTATGTGGGGTTGACTTTTCGAATGCCGACTTAACAGGAGCTGATCTTTCGGGGGCTGATTTATCGAGGGCAAAATTATCGTTTGCAAAACTCGTGGAGACTAATCTGTCGGGGGCTATTTTGAGGGGTGCTAATTTGGTTGAGGCTAATCTTTTGTTTGCCAATCTTTTGGGCGCTGTTTTAGTAGGAGCGAATATGCCAAAAGCGGAACTTTCATTTGTCAACCTATCATATGTAGATTTATCGAGTACCAACTTGGCTGGTGCTTATCTTTTAGAGGCAAACTTATCATGTGCAAATCTATCGGGTTCCGACTTATCGGATGCTGATTTATCAGAGGCAAACCTATCGGAAGCAAACTTAATGGATGCGAATCTTTCCGATGCGAATCTTACAAAAGCGAATTTGACCAATGTGTCTATCAATGGAGCATGCTTGAAAGGGGCTATTATTAAAGGTGCTATTATTTCAAAAAACAACTTTGTGTATAATGAACAAAAAGTGGTACATCTTTCGGTTGTTAACCTGAGTAATGCAAAACTTGGTGGAGCTAATCTATATGATTGAAAACTTAAACACTATATTTCTAGCCAAAAAGGATGATTGAGCAAACTCAACCATCCTTTTTTATTGAAATATCAGATGAATTCTGTTATTATTTAAATCAAAAAAACATCAATAACTAAATCCTAATTTAGTCAACCCACTTTGCACATTTGCATTTTGCATAAATAGATTCCACAACAAACCTGTCCGGTAGTTTTCAATCATTACCACAATTGGTCCTTGGTCAATAGCAAGATAAGAATCTGCAAACCAGCGCTTGTTAAGACTAAAAGCATCTTTGAAACCATATTCGCCCCACATTTTGTCGCCAACCGTGTAGTAGAAAAAATGCAATGCTCGCATACTTTCCTCGGGGGTGTAAGGAAATGAGGCAAGTGCAGCAGTTGGAGCAATAACTCCCACATCATTGTTGGGCGAGGATGCGGTATAACTATTCGGGATATCGCTGGCTGTCAGCCCCCAACAGTTTTGCCCATATCCGAAGTTCTTGCGTGGATTAGCTACGCAATAACGATAATTGATTTGTGCATGAGCAGTATTTTGAGTCCAGTAATTGGCATATTGGTCGGATAAATTGTGTGGATTGAGTCCCAAAAATGAATAATGAGCAAAAAACATTGGACCACCCAAATCTTCGCCCAAAGGCAGTGTAACACCGTAGAAAGTTTTAGCATTTTTCATGGCACCATTTCTTGCAAACCCATTTTCATAAACAGATTTTGCAATGGCGTAGGTGGGCGATGAAGCAGCCAAAACATAAACAATCAAGCCTTCATTCCAGCCAGTCACAGGCATATTCATGTCCCAATTGTAGGTTGGCGACCAATGCCAGAAAAGTTTTTGCTGTCCGCCTTGCTGAAACCATGTCCATTCTACATTTTCCCACAAAGTTTGAATATTGGCACACATTGCTTTTTCAGCGGTATTTCCGTTTTTAAAATAAGACTGAACGGTCAACAATCCTTGTATCATAAAAGCTGTTTCTACCAAATCGGCACCATTATCTTTGGTTCCAAAAGGAATCACTTTGCCGCTAGTTCCATTGATCCAATGCGGGAAAGCACCATGGAATTTATCAGCGGTATTGGAGAGGAAATTCACAATTTTACTCATCCTATCAAAACCTTCGGAACGAGTGATAAAACCACGTTCGATGGCTATGGGAATGGTCATTACGCCAAAACCCGACCCGCCAATGGTGACAATATCCCCAGAATTGAGTCGCTCGCGGGCAAGACCAGAAACAGGATGAGCGTAGTCCCAAAAGAATTTGAATGTTTGCTTTTGTGTAAGTGTCAGCAAATTATCATCCGAAATGAGTGGGAATTTAGGTGTAGGGTCTAATTCGGTAATGAATGAAAATTCGTAGGAATCAATCAATTTTACACCCATATTTTCTCCTTCTAGAAGAAATAATCTATAAGTAGTATAATAAGTAAGTGGTTTTCGAATTTTAAAAGTGATAGTTTTGGATGTACTCTCCGGAAGTACAACAAAACTTGTATCAACACCAGAACCGATGTATAATTTTGAAGGATCTATTTTGTTTCGATCAATAGCTGCTGAAAAGGTTATACTAATCACAACTGAATCGGTGGGAATTCCAAAAACACTTCCACCTGATATGACTTTCGTTCCATTGATAGTTACTGATTCCACATAGTTTTTTACAAGAACAACCGGTTCTGTAACAACTTCTTTGCAGGAATTCATCAATGCCAAGAGAGCAACAATAACAAAAAGGTGAATTTTCATATTTAAATAAATTAAAAACAGGGAGAAATGAATGAACATTCTCCCTGCTTATAACGAGAATTAAACCAGATTAGTTTATAACTGTTACTTCAGCATCGTACAATGCTTTGGCTTCAGCAGTTGTTAATGCTCTATCATACACGCGAAACTCATCCAATTGCCCTTTGTAAGGAGAAGCCCAAACATCAGTTTGCAAAGAAGTACCTTTAAGACGGTCAGACCATGCTCCAATAACCAAATGTTCTGCATCTTTAAATTTTAAGTCTCCAAGTGGAATCGTTTTTGCAGCATCTTGCCATCTTTTAACCCCTGTATATTCAGTTCCATCAAAAGCTGTTACTTGAGTTCCATTAACATAGGCATGATATTCAGAAGTTGCATTGTTATAAGTACAAATAATATGTTTCCATTGTGGTTGTGCAGCATTTATAAACCATCCACTTCCACGTTGTCCTTTATTTGCAGTAGCATCATCTTTCCAGAAATAACAATCCATTTCCGCAAAATCTCTATCTTTTTCAATAGTAGCTGCTGGCCAGTTTCTGTGTTGTAAAAAGAATAGGTTACCCCAAACCCAATCGCCTGTTCCATCAATTTGAAATACCATTTGTTCGGGTGCATCTGTAGTCAACAATGTGTTTGCAACCATTTTTGTCCACATAGAAAAACTAAATGTTTTAAGACTTTTTAGTTTACTAGTTGCTGGCAAAGTATAAAGTAATCCAGACTTTAATCCATCGGCAGTACCTTGATAAGCTTTACCGCGACGACCGTCAGTAAATGTAACAGTTGTGGTAGCAGTATTGCTAGGTGTTAAACTGCTAATTTTATCCACTCCATCAGTATCAAATGAAAAATAAGCCACTAAATTTGATGTTGCAATAGTTGATGGATCAGTTTTTCCTGCATAAGGATCTACGACTACTTCGTCTTTTTTGCAAGAAGTAAATGACACGCCTACGAATAGGACAGTTACAGCGATTACGCTGAATAAATTAATTTTTCTCATACTGTTTTTTTTTAATTAGAATTAAATTTAATAATTGATTGGTTGATTTTTTTTATTTATAATGTTGGATAATTTGGATTTTGAGTTAAATGATCATTCAGTTGAATTTGAGAAGATGGAATCGGGAAAACATTATGTTTGTTAGGTAAATAACCTAAACCAGACAATACTGCTGTCGCCTGACCTGTACGAACCAAATCGAAGAAACGGTCTTCTTCCAATGCCAGTTCGGCACGTCGTTCATCCCAAATATTTTGAATGGAAACTGAGTTCAATGGCAATAACAATACCCGTTCACGTACTTTATTCACAGCAGAAAGTGCTGTGTATCCACTTGCATTTCCAGCGGTGGCTCCATTCGCTTTTGCCTCGGCAAACATTAGTAACACATCCGAATACCTAAGAATGCGTACGTTGTAGTCAAATCCATATCCGTTGTAATTCCATTTGTTATATGTAGAAGGGGTGTATGCTTTTCCGTTGTATACCGGATTGGCACAAGCCATTTTGATGCTGTCGCCTTCGGGTGTTTTGGTGCCGCGATACATAAATGTAGTGGCTGCCCGAACGGTTTCTCCTCTGGTGCTAAAGAAATTGATCAGGTTTGTACTCGGGGTACAAAATCCCCAACCTTGCATGCCCGAAGGAAAGTTTCCACGTGGCCCTTGCACGTAAGCATATTCCAGAAAAGTGGTTTCGCCCGTTGACTGTCCAAAGGTGGAACTCTGAATTTCGAACAATGATTCTTTGCTGTTTTCACTGTCGACGGAGAATACGTCTCTAAAGGTTGGCAATAAATCATAGCGTCCCGAAGCCATGATGCGATCGGTAAGTGAAGCCACCGAATCCCATTCGTTGCGATACATATGTACTTTGGCTTTTATAGCCATGGCGGTGTATTTGTTGATTCTTCCAGCCCATTCCTTGCTGTATGATGCTGGTAAAACAGCAATTGCTTCTTGCAAATCTTTTTCAATAAACGTATACAATTTTGCCGTTGAAGCCTGTTCTAGGGCAGACAGCTGTTCGGATGTCATGGTTGAATCGATGATTGGCACACGTCCAAAAACCCGAGTCAGGTTGAAATATGCATAAGCACGAATCACTTTTGCCTCACCTGCACATTGACGGGTATAGGCTTTGTTGGTTTCTCCGGGCATCGTACTTTCAAATATCGGCATTTGTTTTAGCGCATTGTTGGCAGCACTTACCACGTCGAAGTTGCCTGTCCACAAATCACTGATTAATGAATTGCTGGGGTCGAAAGTGAAAACATCCAGTTGCTTCATCGTGGGATTGTCTTCGGGCGAACTGCCCTTGTCGGCATTGTCGGAAGTGATTTCGAAAGCACCAATAAAAGGGAAAGCATGTACGTTTCCTGTGCGCATGCTTGCGTAGGCTGCACTAATTGGCTTAAATATATTTTCTGGTTTGCTGTAATCCATACCGGCAGAGGTAACCGTATCTTCGGGACGAATGTCAAGGAATCCGTTACATGCTGTGAGCATGAAAGCGCTCATTATTGATAATATTATTTTGTTTTTCATAATACTCATTTTTATAGATTCATTTTTAAACCAATAGTATAAACAGCTTGCATTGGATAGGTGGAGGTATCTATTCCATTCTCGGTAGGCGACCCACTCACTTCGGGGGTAAATCCGTTATAAGTAAAATAGGTAAATGGTCGTTGTGCCGAAAGATACACCCTCATGTTTTTTATACCTTTCATTTTACTAAATGTATATCCTATTTGAATGTTCTGAACCCGAATGTACGAAGCATCTTCTACAAAAAACGAATTGGCTTGTTGGATAAATGCACTGTTGTAAGCCGTTGCCGAAGGATAGGTGGTCGACTTATTGTCAACTGTCCAATGATTTTGAGCAAAATCCGAATCGTAGTTTCCATCAGTAAATACATCGCGATTCATGCGTTTTGCATTCAGTACTTTGTTACCAAATTGACCTTGCAAAGTAAAGCTAACATCTATCTTTTTGTAATTCAATCCAAAATCAATACCGGTCATCAACCAAGGAATGGCACTTCCAAGAAATACTTTATCCTTATCGTCAATCAAATTATCGCCATTTTGGTCTTTGTATTTAAAGTAACCTGCATCTTTAATGGATTGACTAACGGGGTCACGCAACGCATCGCCTTCACTAGCATATACTCCATCCACTTCATAACCGTAAAATGCACCAATCGGATGACCTACTTCTGTACGTGTGGCATAATTTCCACGAACTGTTGCACCGGGGATATTGTCACGTTTACCATCCAGACTTAATACTTTGTTGGCAATGGTAGTGGCGTTAAACCCAACAGTGTAGGACAAATCTTCATTGATTTTATCGTTCCAGTTCAAACTAAATTCAAATCCCTGATTTTGAACAGTACCATAGTTACCCAATAATGTACCAGTTCCACCACCCGAAGTAATGGGTGCATAAAATACCACATTGCTGGTTACACGATTATAATAATCCAGTTCCCCTTTTAGTTTCTGTTTGGCTGTTGAAAAGTCAATACCCAGATTGAATTCCTTTACAATTTCCCATTTCAAATAATTTTTCAAAACTGTCAATGCTCCAACTCCATCCACAAGTTTATCACCAAAAATACCTGAACTTCCGGCACCAGTTGTACCCAATGTTACTGCTGAGTTGGCAGGCACATTATCGTTCCCAAGCATTCCCCAACTGGTTCTCAGTTTCAGGTAATCCACAGCTTGTTGTTCTTTCATAAAATCTTCGCCAGTTAAAATCCATCCAAGACCAACTGATGGGAAATAACCCCATTTTTCCTGGTATTTTGAACTTCCATCAGCTCTGAATGTGAAAGTAGCCAGGTATTTGTCGGCATAATTGTAAGTGCCCCGGGTAAAATAGGAAAGTCCATTATATGAATAAGCATCTGCATCAGTCACGCTCCTACCATCAGTTGAACCAAGATTGAGATACAAAGATTGTTCATCTTGATTATTAACATTCAAGGCAGTTCCAACCAAAGGAAATTTCCGTTCCATACGGGTAGATTGGCCAAGTAAGACAGTAAAACTATTATTGTCAATCTTATCAGAATAAGTCAGCAAGTTATCAATAATTTTCTTGTAACTCTGTCCCAATGTTTTGCTTAAAGTGGAGTGATTGAGGCTCTGCGACCCACCAACAGCGTATTCGGGTGCAAAATTTCTCGATTTCCAAGAGGAATAATTCAGGTTGTAAGAAGTTTTAAATTTCAATTTGTCTTTTATAAGATTAATCACGGCAAAGGCTGACATTACGAGGTTAATTCCTTTTTCCTGATTATCATTATAATAAGCTATTGCTACAGGATTTGCATAAGCATTTCCGTAACCATATTGTTGTGGTGAGCCAAAATTCACTGGATAGGCAGTGGTGTTGGCATCATCATATACGCTATAAACCGGCGGACTAACGAACGCTTTGAAGAAAGCTTCATTATTTGCGTTGTTTTTGGTATAATCGGATATCACACTATTGAATCCCATCGACAACCAATCATTTACTTTTTGATCAACACGGAAGCGAATATTGTAACGTTCATAATCGTTTTTGGCTTTCATGATACCTTCCTGATAAAAGTAATTTACGCCCAGCGAATAACTGGTTTTATCTGTTGCTCCCGAAATATCCAATGAATGACTGTGCATTATTGCATTACGCAACAATTCGTTGTACCAATCGGTACTGGCAGGATAATTGGCTGCTAACTTTGTCGCATAACCAGTGGTATTGGCATTGGCTTCGTTCATCAAGTTAACATATTGCTCGGTGTTGGCTAGTTTCATTATATTTACCGGCATTTGTATGCCAAAATATCCATCGTAACTGATATTTGTTTGGTTGAGCGTTCCTTTTTTGGTGGTGACCAAAACCACACCATTGGCAGCTCGTACACCATAAATGGCAGCGGCAGAGGCATCTTTCAATACGGTTAAATCTTCAATATCACTACTGCTCAAAAAATCTATATTATCAACAAAAACACCGTCAACCACATATAGCGGATTGGCATAATCTCCAATAGAACCCACTCCACGTATTTTTACGCTGGGTCCGGCACCCGGGGCACCACTATTGATGACTTGTACCCCCGACATTTTACCTTGCAAGGCCGACATTGGATTTGAAGAAACTTGTTTTGCCAAATCACTTCCTTTTATTGTAGATATTGGTGCAGTCATGTCTTTCACTTTCTGGGTTCCATAACCAACTACCACCACTTCGTCCAACAATTTTGCATTGGAAACCAATTCAATTCGCAATGGCTTTTCATCAACAATTACTACATCTTGAGCAATATAACCCATGTAAGTAACTGCTAAAGTTGCACCCTGAGGAATGGACAATGAAAAAGCACCGTCAAAATTAGTGATGCTACCGTTGGATGTGCCTTTCTGAACAACTGTAGCTCCAATGAGGGTTTCGCCTGTTTTTTGGTCTACAACTACGCCTTTCAAACTCAAATTCTGAGCCAATAAGGTGCTGGTAGTTACAAGAGCAACCAGTAAAAGTAATAATGTTTTCTTTCTCATGATATAGTGATTTAATCGGTTTTATTTTAAGGTCCTATCAGTTTAAATTTTTGCTTTTATTCAATGTTGAACCCAGAATTTAATAATGCAAAAATAAATGGTTTGAATTCGTTCAATGTTACATAATTTGGGCAAAATGTTACATAATTCACATGTTGATTGATTCGCTGCGACCTTGGAAATCTTTGTATCAACTGTCAATTATCAACATAATTAAATCCTAATTTGTCTAATCCAACATGAATTTCGGGATTACTCATAAACAATTTCCAAAGCAACCCACTTCTATAATTTTCAATCATCACGGCAATAGGTCCTTGGTCAATGGCCAAATAACTATGTACAACTTGCTGACCGTCAACCAATTCTAAATTAAAAGCATCGTAAAAGCCATATTTCCCAAAGAGCATTTTTCCATTTTCCAAATAGAAATATCGCAATGCAGCTAATGAAGCATCGGGAGTATAAACTACTGACGACAAAGCAGCTGTAGGTGAAATGGTTCCATTTTCATCGTTCGTACCAGGATGATGCGATGTATAACCCACTTTTGGGTCATCCGACGATGTAAATCCCCAACAATTGGCTCCGTAACCAATGTGTTTCTTGGGATTTTCGATAGCATACGCTTTTTGAATGAGTGCATGTGACCGGTTTTGCTCAAAATAATTGGTAATATTGTCTGTCAATCCCTTCGGATTCAATCCTAAAAATGAGTAATGCGTAAAAAACAGCGGGCCGCCATAATTCATTCCCAAATGAAGTTTTATTCCGTAATAACTTTTTCCGTTCAAATAATAATCTGAGACTTTATAACCTTTTTCATACACCGAACTTTTAATGGGAAATGTTGGCGAAGAGGCTGCCAAAACGTAAGTAATCATGGTTTCATCATATCCTTTGATGCGATGATTCATTTTCCAGCCAAAGTTTTTTGACCAATGCCAGTAAAGTGCATCCGTTCCTTGCGTGTACCAACTCCATTCTACGGTTTCCCACATTTGCGTAATGCGACCAGCCAATTTTTGTTCGACCTCACTCCCACTCTTGAAATACGCACGGGCAGTCAACAATCCTTGCATCAAAAAAGCCGTTTCCACCAAATCGCCGCCATCATCATATTGACTAAAACTAAAAGATTTTCCTGTATTGGCGTCGTACCAATGTGCCCAAGCTCCATGGAAACGTTCGGTTTTCTCGAGAAAACTGACAATCTTTTCTATCTTTTTATAAGCATCCACTTTGCTGAAATAATTCCTTTCTGCACCAGCAATCAAAGCCATTATTCCAAATCCAGTTCCGCCAGTGGTAACAATATCTCCATTCACATCATTGCTTCTTTCGCGCGCCATACCTGTTGTGGGTTCGGCAAAATCGAAGAAATAGCGGGTGGTGTAGCGTTGCGTCATGTCCAGCAAATCATTGTCGGTGGCAGGGCGCACTTTAACTGGAACTTCAAACTTTACAACCGCAGCACTTTCTACCGAAAGTCCTTTGGGAATAACGCGATAAATATATTGTTGTTCCATTACAACTGGTTTATCAAAAAAATCCAAGTAATAATCGACACTGGTTTCGCCTTGTTTGCTAAACATGCTACCACCATCTGTAGACCGATAAATCTCGTATGTAAATCCACTCTTGTTTTCAAAAGTCAATTCTGCATGTGCCGAATAACCTTGCCCTTTCAATGCATTTGGCACAATATAATTCAGTGCCTCTGCGGAAAAAGTTCCGAAGTAAACCATCAAAATACTGATTATACACATTCTCTTGGACATGATATTATATTTTACAAAAATATAGCTTAATTTATTGAAATTCCGAGGGTAAATCCTAGTTTTAAATTGGTGTAAACCCTATTAAGCAATTAATAATTAAGAATGAATAATTAATAATTAGCAAACCATAGTAAATAATCGACTTGTGAATCAACAAATATAGCATGAACAATTTCAGCTATTTAAGTGATATTTGAACAAAAAAACTTCAATTATTTCAATTTAAAAGCGGCTTCTTTTACATCTCTTGAATTGCTGCCAATAAACAATTTGAAATCTCCGGGCTCAGTTCCATAGCTCATATCAATGCGATGGAAAGCCAGCATTTCTGGTGTAATGGTAAATGTCACCGTTTTGCTTTCGCCCGCTTTGAGCATAATTTTCTCAAAACCTTTCAGTTCTTTTACCGGACGAGTTACGCTGCCCACCAAATCGTGAACGTAACATTGAACCACCTCTTCGCCATCAACTTTTCCAGTATTTTTTACCGTCACGGTGGCTTTTAATTCTCCTTTATCAGTCAGTTCTTTTGATGATAAATTGATGTCGGAATATTCAAATTTACTATAACTCAAACCATATCCGAAAGGAAACAGCGGGTCGTTGGGACTGTCGATATATCTTGATTTATATTTGGGATTCTCCAGATAAATGGGGCGTCCCGTATTTTTACCATAATAATAAATAGGCACTTGACCCAAATTCAATGGGAATGTCATGGTCAATTTTCCGGATGGATTATATTCCCCAAAAAGCACTTGCGTAACTGCTTTTCCGCCCATGGTTCCGGGGTACCAAGCCTCAAGAATGGCATCTGCAAGTACGTTTTCTTTTTCCAAAACCAGTGGACGACCATTCATCAAAACCACGACTATCGGTTTATTCAACGCTTTAAGTTTCTCAAGCAATTCGGTTTGTACGCCCGGGATATTTATGCTGGTACGACTAGTGGCTTCTCCGCTCCAATCGCAATTTTCACCTATCACCATCACTATTTTATTGGCACCACGGGCCGCAGCCATCGCTGCAACAAATCCACTTCTGTCGTCTCCAATGGTTTTGCAACCTTGGGCGTATACAACATTGGCAGCACCATTGTACGCTTTCAATTCGTCTAGAGTAGACTTCATGAAATTCCAGTCGCCTGCCGCTTTCCACGAACCCAGCAAGTCACGGGTGGAGGCTGCCAATTCCCCAATTACGGCTATCTTTTCTCCTTTTTTCAACGGCAATACATTGTCGTTGTTTTTCAATAAAACCATCGATCGTTTGGCCACATCCAAAGCAGCTTCCAAATGTTCGGGTGCATACACCAATCGTTTTTCGCGAGCCTCGTTGCAATAGCGATATGGATCATCAAACAATCCGAGCATAAATTTCACTCGCAACACCCTACTTACGGCTTCGTCAATCAATTTTGCATCAACCTGTCCACTTTCCACTTGCTTTTTTAAGTATTTGAAATATACTTCGCCCTGCATATCCATATCCACACCAGCTTTCACGGCCAACAAACCCGCCTCGGCATCATTGGCTGCCACACCATGGTTTACCATTTCGTTGATAGAAGTATAATCTGTTACCACAAAACCTTTGAATCCCAGTTTAGTCCGTAAAATATCGGTGAGTAAGTATTTACTACCTGATGCAGGAACACCGTCATATTCATTGAATGATGACATCGCACTCATCACGCCTGCGTCAATAGCTGCTTTGTAGGGAGGAAGGTAAGTGTCGAGGAAAACACGTTCGGACATGTCCACCGTGTTATAATCGCGGCCAGCCTGTGGTGCACCATAAGCAGCAAAATGTTTTACGCAAGCCAAAATAGTGAGTGAATCTGAAAGGTCATTGCCTTGGAAACCATGAACGCGGGCAGCTGCAATTTTAGAACCCAAATAGGAATCTTCGCCAGCACCTTCGGAAACGCGACCCCAGCGTGGCTCAACAGAAATATCCACCATCGGGGCAAATGTCCAGTTGATACCAGAAGCAGCAGCTTCAGTAGCCGAAACACGGGCTGATTTTTCTATGGCTAACAAATCCCAGGAAGCAGATTCGCCCAATGATATGGGGAAAATAGTTTTGTGACCGTGAATAACGTCGTAACCGAACAAAAGAGGAATTCCGAGTCTGGATTCTTCAACGGCAATTTTTTGGAGTTTGCGGGTATAAGCTACTGTGTGTGCATTAAAAATATTTCCACAATGTCCCTTTCTTATATCGTCCATGTAACCGCTTTTTATCGAAGGACCGGTTACATCCCAGTCGCTGGTGTACAATACCATTTGACCGATTTTTTCATCCAGGGTCATCAATTTTAATACAGAATCAACTTTCTGATTAAGTTTTGCTTCAGCATCTGTTTTTCCAGATGTAGCACAGGCCGACAAAAAGAATGCTGCAAGGATTGTAAAGCCAATATTAGGTTTCATGACAGTGTGTGGTTTTTTGTAATAAATTTAATGTTGCAAAGTAGGGGTTTTAATTTTCAATAAAAAAACTTTTTGACCCAATATGAACCCTACTCAAAAAAAATAGTGAAAATCGACACCCTACATTGACCCTACAGAAAGCACTGAAATGAATTTATATAACTGATATAAAGATGAATACAATTGATATGTTTTTTGAATAAATATTTCTTGTTTCAACATATACTTTCGGAATTAAGCTTTTTGGATGAAATCTATATTCAATAAAACTGGTAAATGTTATTTTTTGATTAATATCTGAGGTTGAATAGAGAGGTTATTTGTCAATCGAATCTTCAATTATTTAGTGGAATCTATTTTCTACTTATATTTAACGAACAAACATTCTTTTATAACTTGCCATTTTTTGAATCATAATGCTTTAAAACAAGTTATAACTCCTAAGGCTGTACACCAATAATCGCCGAGGGTTTACACTACTGAATATTTGTAATTTGCACTAGCGTTTTTCAGAGTTTATTATAATGAGATATTTATGACAAATACTGAACTTTGATTCGCGTATTATTAATACTCCAATATTAAACAGCCTTTACTCAAAGCATACAAAATCTTATTTTTCAATTATATACGATAAAAAAAATACGAATATGAAAAGAACTATACTAATGGCAATTGTGACATTATCATTGAATGTCATTGCACAAAACAGAGAGTTGAAAACGAATACTACTAAATTTTCAGAAAATTACATTGCAAATTTTGAGAGTAAGATTGCGAAATCGAATGCAATTATGTTGCGTGAAAATGGAAAGCGGCAGAATCAAAAACAAGCAGCAAAACTGTACTCATTCAACCAGATTCTAGACAGTGTACGACAATGGAAATGGGACATAGAAAGCAATAATTGGATAAATGATGCAAAAACCATCGATATGGTTTACAATTCTAACAATCTGCTTACAAGCGAGGTAGCTCAAAATTGGAATGACAGTATTTGGGAAAATACAACTAAAATGTTCAGGTACTACGATGGATACAATATCACGGGATTTTTGTGGCAAAGTTGGAAGAACAATGCCTGGGTAAATAGCATGCAGTCCAACCAAACTTACGATGCTAACAAAAATGTAATCACCAGCAAAATAGAAATGTGGAATAACAATGCATGGACGGTTTTCTCACAAACCAACTATACTTATGATGCCAACAATAATAAAATCACCGAGATAGACCAAGCTGCTTTTATGGGTCCTTTTGGAAATGTTTCCAAAACAATTTACACCTACGATGCCAACAAAAACAGATTGTCTATAAAAGAGCAAAATTGGGTAACCAACGATTGGGTAGACAGTAAGTTGACTGAATATACCTACGATGCAAAAAACAATATGCTAAGTGAAACACGACAAAATTGGATGGTCATTATGTGGTTGAAAACCGATAAATACATTTATACGTTTGATTCCAAAAACAATAACTTGAGCGAAAAAAAGCAAACATGGAATGGGATTGCATGGGTTGATGTAACGCAATCATTGAACACTTACGATGCTCAAAATAACCAGCTAAGCGAAATTGACCAGGAATGGAACGGCAATGCATGGATAAATAAAGAAAAATTCACCTATAATTATAATGCACAAGGCAACATGATCAACGATTTACATCAATCGGGTAATGGAGCTGTTTGGGAAAATGTATCTCAATCATTTTACACCTTCGATGCAAATAATGAAGTAATTAACGAGTTAGGTCAAAGCTGGAATGGTACTACCTGGACCAAATCAAGTACTTATATAGTGTCAGAAAGAAAACACCCTATTTTTTTCAACAATCTTATTGATCCAAAATGATTCAATTTCATTTCGGTCTTATTTTGATTTATTTCGTTGTGTTTTGTGAACAAATTATCAATC
>Ga0247844_1000639_pt1 | contig 72518 bp, 59 predicted proteins | sample LaCtaG_FD_192421 | JGI IMG/M metagenome (GOLD analysis project Ga0247844, IMG submission 192421) | Freshwater microbial communities from meromictic Lake La Cruz, Castile-La Mancha, Spain - LaCruzMarch201714.5m_1 | ecosystem: Environmental > Aquatic > Freshwater > Lake | place: Spain: Castile-La... | reverse complement strand
AGTTTCAGATCATTGCTTAACAGGTTTGATTTTACAGTTTCAAGTTGGAAAAGCTTCAATTACATAGCTTTTATGATTATATTATTCAAAAAAATTAAAACAAACAAAAAGTCAAGATGACTTCATTATTAATTTGTAATTATCAATTAATAGTGTTGGTCCACCATTCTCTGTTTCTAGCACATTTTCAGTTGGAATCCGTTGTGCCGTAATGGTAAAACGGGTAGTGTTGGTGCCGGCTGCTGTTGGTGTAAATTTGTAACTGGTGGTCAACAAATCCGTTACCGTTCCCGTTACATTGTCTTTCAGCAACAAGCTGGATAAACTAGGAGCGGTGGCTACTGCGCTAATGGTAGTTGCGGTGGCTGTTTTGGTATAAAATCCAACTGACAAATTATTTACGCTGGCTACTGGCAATGCATTGTAGGCATAATTGATACCACCCAAAAGTGTATAAACTTGCGGTTGCGCAGTGCCTGTTCCTATCATTTTCTCCAAATCCTTGTTCATTTCGTAAGCAATGGTTTGGTTGTTGTCCATCACCAGGTTGGTGTTGTCGGCACCAGTGGCGGAGGTGAAATTCAGTTGCACACGGTCTGACAAATCAACTGCTACAGCCGACGGTGCTAAATGACGACCACCTGTTGCGAATGAAATACCTGTGTTAGCTATTTCAGTATCCACTTGTACAAAATATGCCGAGAACGGTTCTATATTGGTATAAGATTCTTTTGCAGATTGAGAATAGGTGGCACCATCACCTATCGGAAATGACATGTATGCTAATGCGGTTCCTTCCGTATCGCCAGTTCCTACCGTACCGCCCGAAACATTGGCACCATTGAATTTGCTCAAGAAGGGTTGTCCCACCAAGTTCCATCCTTTGTGATTGGATGCCACCAAAGAAGTAGCCCCATATGCGGTAATTACTTGATGAAGTTTATTATCAATTTTGCGTGTTGTATTTTCTGCAGCTGTCACCAATGCCTTGTTCAATTTGAACGAAATGTCTTGCGTTCCTTTTGTAGCGTCCAAAGCAATGATATAGCCTTTGTTAGCCAAAAGGGTTGAGCCCACAAAGTCAATCCAGTTGGTTGTTTTACCAAGATTGGTTATCCGCGATGCGCCATCATATTCGTTGATGTACCAAGTAGTGTTCAAAGCTCCCAATGTGCCGCCTACTTGCGTAATATCAGTCAATAGCACATCGCATGGGAACGACATGAAATACCAGCGATTTGATTGCATTGTTTTTACAAAATGAAGTGTGCTACTTTCAGACATGGTCATGGGTTTATCAATCAACGCACTAAATGAATTTGCATCGTCCGACTTGAAAGTTACATTACCAGTGACGGTAACTGGGTTTTTCAGTTCTAATTCACCACCAGCCTGAATTGTAATGTTATTTATCGTTTGGTTGTCAACATCGGTAGTAACCTTTTTATCTTTTGGAACAACAATTTCTGTGACATTGATTAAATCTGAAAGAGGTTTGTCAACAGCATTGGTGTAAGTGAAACTAACCTGTGGCCCATATCCTGTTCCCACGCTATTGGTAGCGTAAGCCCGCACATAATAAATTGTACCGGCAGTTAATCCTGTGATAGAGCTAGTGAAACTTCCTGTTTCTGTGCCATTACTGAAATTATTCTCGCCAAGTGCTGGATAGGAAGTTGTTCCCCAACAAACCCCACGAGCTGTAACTGAGCTTCCATTATCAGACGTAATATTTCCACCACTTGTAGCGGTTGTTGCAGTTATTGCGGTAGCCGAGGTGGTTGCAGACAATATTGGTACGCCCCAAGTTGTAAAATTTACTTGCGCTCCGTAACTGGTTCCCACACTGTTGGTAGCATACGACCTCACATAATAAGTTGTTCCAATCGTAAGACCAGAGATTGAACTTGTGAAACTTCCTGTGCCACTTGTATTGGTAGTATAATTATTTAAACCAAGCACTGGATTTTCAGTTGTATTCCAACAAACCCCACGAGCTGTAACTGAAGCTCCTCCATCCGAAGTGATATTTCCACCACTGGCAGCAGTTGTTGAAGTGATTTCGGAAACCGATGTAGTTGCTGCTAATGTTGCCAATGCAGAAGTTGTGAAGCTTACTTGCGTTCCATAACTAGTGCCCGCAGAATTGGTTGCATACGACCGCACATAATAAGTTGTTCCGGTAATTAGTCCGGCTATGGAACTTGTGAAACTTCCAGTGCCTGTAGAATTTGTTGTGAAATTATTTACGCCAAGGGCTGGATTGGAAGTTGTTCCCCAACAAACACCGCGAGCAGTAACCGAAGCCCAACCATCGGAAGTAACATTCCCACCACTTGTAGCTGTTGTTGAAGTGATGGCCGAAACAGCAGTTGTTGCATCTAAAGTTGGAACTATTGGTGCCAAGGTTGTAAAACTTACTTCCGCGCCATAGCTTGTACCAAATGTATTGGTAGCGTATGCTCGTGCATAATAAAGTGTGTTTGGTGTTAAACCAATTAAATTGCTGGTGAATGCTCCGGTAGCATAAGTACCTGACGTCTCCACTTTGGAACTCGTAATAGTTGGAGCAGTGGTGCTGGCATAACAAACGCCGCGCACTGTTGGGGTATTCCAGCCAATAGAAGTTATATTGCTACTAACAGCAGTGGTTGTTTGAGTGATATTTGCCGAAGTACTTGCAGCCAATATTGGATAACCCACCGTAGAAACTATAAAGTTGGACGTTGCGCCTGTTTTGCTAAAATTGGTGAGTGTTCCATTTATTGCAATGCTTGTTTTATCAACCAAAGTAGACAGTGCCGTATTATTTGCCAATCCAACACCCTGATTAAAATTGTAGTATGCCTTTAAACCGCTTTCTGTGCCTGCTTGCTCAATTTTCATATCTGCTTGTATTTCAGAAAGTGTGAGTGCGCGATTCCAGATGCGAACTTCATCCATGGCACCTTGATACCAACCATAACCCGAACCAATGTTAGTGCCCCAACCACCCAGCAATGTACTTGGGCAAATATTTGTCCGGCCGCTTGTTAAACCAGTGCGCACCAAAACTCCATTGACATATAATGACGGTTGTTTGTTGGTATAAACCACTGCAATATGTGTCCATCCATTAATTGCTCCTGACCAAACTAGCAAAGGAGTGATATTTCCCGACCAATGTTCGTAAACACTTACCCCATTTGTGCCAATAGAAATACCTGCAACGCAATCGGTAGTAGAGCCTCTGTGATATGGATAAATGGCGTAACGGTGGTAATCTGGTCCAGCTACCGTAACACCTGCAATGCCGGTATTTGCCTCTGTATCAATTTTGTGCGTAGCTGTTGGGTTGACCCACATTTCGAAAGTAAAATTATTTGTAATTGTTGGAATATCGCCAACTGAAGGTGCAACCCAATCATTCAAACCATCAAATACCAAAGCATTGCCGGGAGCAGTCATGGCTTGTGTTGTAAAACTCACTTCCGCACCATAACTTGTACCGCTGGCATTGGTGGCGTAAGCACGGGCGTAATAAATGGTGCTTGTTTCTAATCCTGTCAGACTAGCTGAGAATGCACCTGAACCCACGGTTTGAATTGCTTTTGTTCCTGAAATAACGGGACAATGCGAAGTAGAATACGCCACGCCACTTTCGGTAGCTGTGCCATAAGTTACATTGCCGCTAACTGTAGCCGTGGTTTGTGCCACAGAAGAAGAACCAGTGGTGGAAACCGCAACGGAATTACTGTTGGTGAGTGCTGCATTGGATACAACCCAACCCGATGTGGCAGTTCCGTTGAAACTACTCAAAGTTCCGTTGTTGTCACCTCCTGCCAAGTCGGTTAAAGTGGTGCCGCTCGCTTCATTGAATTTATAGTAAGCCACCAAATTTGTTTCAGTACCAGTAATTCCCACATTGTAATTTGTAGCTATTTCGCAGGCCGAGCGGGCGGTGTTCCACAATCTAAACTCGTCAATTTTTCCATTGTAGCGATATTCGGGAAGACCACCCAACGATCGATAAGCAAATAGTAATGGGTAAATTGTTGTACCCATATCGCCTGTTTTGGCTTCGGTATTTACCAACACTCCGTTTTTATACAAATAGATATTGGAATGGTCATACACAATAGCACAATGATACCAAGTGTTTGGCAACACGGCAAAAGTGGTTCCACCGCGCCAATCCCATGCTGGCATTAATGCGTAGGTCAAATAGCCACCACTCACCTTTGCTTCGTACAGACTTTCTTTGTTGAAAATATGTTGGGCATTCAGCGTGTTAGCGTCTGCAGAATTAAACCAAAACTCTATTGACCAATTTTGTGTACCTGGATTTAAGTTGGCAGCATCGGGTATAGTAACAACATCATCGGTGCCATCAAAAGCCAATGCATTCGTTGCAATCGATAATGTAAAACTCACTTCCGGGCCATAACCAGTGCCATTTGTATTGGTAGCATAAGAGCGAGCGTAGTAAACTGTGCCCTGCGTCAAGCCTGTTAAGGTTGTAGTGAATGCACCTGTAGAGTAGGAGCCAGTAGTTTCCACTTTTGCACTCAAAATAGTTGGAGCGGAAGTAGTAGCATAACAAATGCCCCGCACGGTTGGGTTTTGAAAACCAATACTAGTAATGTCGCTACTCACACTGACAGATGTTTGGCTTATACTTGTCACACCACATGCTGTCAATACAGGATAACCCCCTGAAGAAACTATAAAGTTAGACGTTGAACCTGTTTTGGTAAAATTGGTGAGCGTGCCATTATTTGCATTGCTTGTTTTATCAATCAAGGTAGTTAATGCCGTATTATCTGCAGAACCTAAACCCAGATTGAAATTATAGTAAGCCGCCAAACCACTTTCTTTTCCTGTAGCTTCTGCCACCATATCTGCTTGTATCTGGGCTTGCGTACGAACGGTATTCCACAACTTAAATTCCTCAATAGTTCCTTTGAATGGAAATGTATCGTTTCCACGCTTTCCAATTAACAAGGGATAAGTTGAATTGGCAATGGCTGTAGTTAAGGGTAAAGAACTACTGTTTGTGAAAGGAGTCAATACGCCATTAATATATATGGCTGCAAAAGTTGCGGACGGATTATACACGCAAGCAATATGCGTCCATTGATTTACGGGCAAACAATTTGGAACATCCAGGTAAACTCCAGGTGTTGGAATAAAACGAAGTCTATTTGCAATAGCACCTGTATGTATTTCCATTTGTTCAATTGATTTTGCACAAACAAACTGAATATCGGTTGCTGTAGAAGGATTCCACTTTATCCACGTTTCTATTGTCATTTGTGTAATATCCAGCGAATTATTATCTGGAATAGTTACGAAATCATTCACGCCATCAAAATCCAAGGTATTATTAGCCACTTGTTGCCATGTTGGGCTACTCACCAAAGTACCATTGTGCGCACCCTTAATATCTGTTAGTGTAGTGCCACTTGTTTGATTGAAATTATAACTGGAAATCAAACCGCTTTCAGTACCAACAATTATTTTGGTCATGTTTTCGATAACTTCGCTACTACTTAATGCTCGATTCCAAACGTTTACTTTGTCCAATGCTCCTACGAATTCACGACCGGTACAAAATCCATGACCTATATCGAAGTTGTCGAAAGTAGCAGGCCAGTTGGTACATGCCATTGAATTCTTCAGCACACCATCAATGTAGGCATATACCCTACTGTTTGTTTTGTCGCCCACAATAGCCAAATGATGCCATTGATTTGCAAAAATTGTTCCATCGGCTAATATCGTCATACCTGCAAATGGTTCAACACCTGCTACTACTACACTCATTGCATTGGTTGTATATTGCTCCACCCGAACGCCTATATTTGAACCTCCTGCTGAATAATTGGTCTGCAAAAGATTTCTGTAATTCACTACGTCTGAAGAATTGAACCAACAGTCGATAGTCCAGCTATTTACTGCTCCAAAATTACCTAGCGAAACATAATTTGTCCCATTAAATCCAAGGCAATTATTTAGGGATCTAAAACTGGTTTCCATTCCATAACTGGTTCCGCTTGCATTGGTAGCATAAGCTCGGGCATAGTAAATTGTATTTGGAGTAAGTCCTAAAATGGTTGAGGTGAAAGCCCCGGTTACAAATGAACCTGATTCACTAACTTTTGAACCATTGATATCGGGGCAACTACTGGTACCATAAACTACACCTCGTGAAGTGGCAGTTCCCAAGGTAATGTTTCCGGTAACAGAGACTGAAGTATTTGAATTGACGGAAGTGCTTGATGTAGTAACTGCTAAAGTTCCAAAACCAACAGCCGAGGCATCCCATGAGGGTGAATTGAAAGTAGTTCCATTGTTGGCAGCCACCACATCTGTTAATGAGGAGCCGCTTGCTTGGTCAAAACTGTAGTAATGTGTTAAGCCTGGTTCCGTTCCATTCAGAGTTTTCTTGTAAACTGATGCAATATCGCAGGCTGAAAGGGCGCGATTCCAGGTTTGCACTTCATCAATACTTCCTTTGAAATACTCCGCATTGCTGCCATATTGTTTGCCAATAGTAAAAATAGTATTCGAGGGGTTTGCAATGGTTTTTCCTAGCGTTTGAGCCAAAACGCCATCGAAATAGAGATATGCATTGGTACTTGTTTTTACCACGGTGTAGTGATGCCATGCATAATCAGTTGGAAAATTAGTGGTTAATGCATCCCATGTATCACTTACGCGTATTTTTCCAGCTGCAGATTTGCCAATATAAAAAGCGTCTCCACTTCCACCTTGTGATATTATTTCGTAATAATTATTACCCGCATTTTGTGCTGGGTCATGCTTTGCCCATACCGAAACGGTAAAATCACCGCTGGTTGGTATGCTTGCCGATGGCGATTGCACATACTGAGTTGTACCATTAAAAGTAAGGCAATTGTTGGTTGCGTTTGCGAATTGAATGCCCAAAGTTACAACGAGCAAAAGTGTGATGAATAGTTTATTCATAATGTGTAATTTTAAAAGAAAATGATTCTATATTTCTATGCTATAAAGTAATAAATTCTATCCAATATTTTGCTTCAAAGTTAGCTAATTTCAAAACTATATACAATCTTTTAAGAAAGAATATTCGCCCAAAATAGAATATAAACATTTATATGTCAATGATTTGTAGTAGTGTGTATGGTGGAAAATGTAATAAAAATAAATTAAGTAGCATAATTTATTGTAGGCATGTAATTATTTTGGAGTGGCATATGATGTGGATATTAATAGTTGCTATTTTAAAGGGTTTGAGTAGACCTTTTTAAATGCATTTTCAACAAAATCCACAGATAAATTCATAGTTTGTAGTATAATTTACTACATCTGGCAGATTATCAACATTATATAACTGGAAATGGGTTGGTTTCTCAATTTTATTCGACAATACATGAAGTTCGGCTGCAAAAGATCAATGACATTGCCCCTTGGAAAAAGGTTGTTGTGAAGCACATTCAACCTGCAAACGAAGAAACGCTGACAAGGTCAGGTGAATTATATGTCAACTTAATGGTTTTTTTTAAACTTGTACACACAATAATGCCCAATAAACAGATTTGAACGGCTTTCAATGTTTTAGGTTACTAAAGCTAGAACTTAATTTGCCATTAGCTGACAATTTGAAAAATTAAAAATTTGATATTTTCATTTTGAAATGCTCTGAATTGCAATTAGTAGTTAAATGCATTAAATTTGCGAAAAACTTCTGCTGGGGGGTTTCATATAAGTTTATTATACGAATTCATTATCCGCAAAACGAGACTCAACCTTGTCTAATTAAACATAAGCATTTCGTACATCATTGGTTTGAAGCTATGAATAAATATATACGAATATCGACACAACAATCGAGTTGTAAATCTTGTTATAAATTACACAATATCATTATATTATGTGATAGTAACAGATTTATTTTAAATTATATATTATTTCGTTTCCTAATTCAAGAAATTATGATTTCCTTTGCAGATTATTTAAAGCTTGATTAATAACCAACAACAATTATTTTATATGAAACAGTTTTTTAAATTTACACTTGCTACCATAGTTGGCATTTTTATAGCTTCATTATTGTGTTTAATTATCATGTTTGGAATTATTGGTGCATTATCAAGTTCAAGCGAGACAACAACTGAACTTAAACCAAATTCGGTGTATGAAATTGACTTGAAAGGTAAATTGATAGATCGCTCGGAGGATGACCCATTTTCGGCTGCATTTGCTGACGCTATGGGGCAAGATGTAGAAACTACCATCGGTTTGGATGATGTGCTTGCCAATATTGAGAAAGCAAAAAACGATGAAAATATCGTGGGTATTTATCTCAAAGGAGGTTCGATGGTAGGTGGAATCGCTTCAATTAAAGAAATTAGAAATGCGTTGGTTAATTTCAAAAAACAGGGTAAATTCATTGTGGCTTATTCTGATAATTATTCCCAACGGATGTATTATTTGGCTTCAGTTGCCAACAAAGTTTTGATTAATCCACAAGGAATGTTGGAGTTAAAAGGACTTTCTTCCGAAAATATATTCTTCAAAAATACGCTAGACAAACTGGGTATTGAAATGCAGATTGTAAAAGTGGGTACTTTTAAATCGGCAGTAGAACCATTGATCAATACCAAAATGAGTGATGCCAATCGCCAACAGGTAACTGTTTACATGAATTCTATCTGGAAAAACTTATTGATAGATGTATCAACTTCCCGCAAAATTTCAATTCCAAGTTTAAATGGATTTGCAGATGAAATGATGATGTTTCAACCCACCGAAAAAGCCAAACAATATGCATTGGTGGATGCGTTGGTTTATCCAGATAAAGTGGATAGCATAATTAAATCTTATGCCAAAGAACTAAAGAAGGATGATAAGCTGGAGTTGGTAAAACATTCAGCGATGAATAAATTGCCAGATACAAGTAAGTATGATAAAAATAAAATAGCGGTCATCTATGCCGTAGGAGAAATTACCGACGAAGTAGGCGATGGAATTGTAGCCAATAAAATTGTAGAAACCATCAATGATGTTGCCAAGGATTCTGCTGTAAAAGCTGTCGTACTTCGTATCAGCTCTCCAGGTGGAAGTGCTTATGCGTCAGAACAAATATGGCATGCCTTATCGATGCTGAAAGCTAAAAAGCCGTTGATAGTTTCCATGGGCGATTATGCAGCTTCGGGTGGATATTACATTGCCTGTCTGGCCGATAAGATTGTGGCTCAACCCAATACTATCACCGGTTCTATTGGTATTTTTGGAGTCATTCCGAATATAAAAGGGTTGAACGAAAAATTGGGTATAACTTACGATGGCGTTAAAACCAATAAGTTGAGTGATGCCATTACGGTGAATCGTAAGTTTACGCCAGAAGAACGTGACTTGATGCAAAACTACGTGAATCGTGGTTATGAATTATTTGTAAAACGCTGTGCCGATGGTCGTAAAATGACTACTGACGAAATTAAAATGGTAGCCGAAGGACGCGTTTGGACTGGTGAAGATGCGCAAAGAATAGGGTTGGTCGACAAAATTGGTGGATTGCAAGATGCCATCAAAGTGGCAGTTGCCAAGGCCAAACTAAAAACTTATAATGTGACCGAATATCCTGAGAAAGAAACATTTGAAAGCAAATTGATGAAAAGCTTCGGTAAAGATTTGGAAACTCGATTTATGAAAGCGCAACTTGGAGAACAATATGATGTATTTATGCAAATTAAAAATTTGGGTAAAATCAATGGTATTCAAGCACGCTTACCTTATGATTTGGTAATTAGATAATATTTCAGTTAACAGTTATCAATTGGTAGTATTAAGATATTTCAAAACTCATTTTCATTAAAACGGAACTGGGTTTTGTTGTTTTAATAGGTTACTAATGCTAACATAATTATCTTATTGGGCAGGGGCTTTTTATTTATTTCCCCTTAAGAAGTTAGGGGATTTCAAATATTATATTACCTTTGCAGCCGAATTTTGCGGAACAAACTGCAAAAACGTGTGCTTGAATACCACGTAAAAAAAACAAGAGTAATGAAAAAACAAGTTTCCGTCGCCTTTATGGTGTGTGGGCTACTGTTTACGGTATGCCTTATTGTCGCCAACATCGTTGAGCAAAAGTTGATTTCCATTGGAGGAATCGAAGCCACAGCTGGCTTGCTCATTTTCCCTGTATCGTACATAATCAATGACTTGATAGCCGAAGTATGGGGCTATCGCAAAGTAAGACTTATCATCTGGAACGGTTTCCTGATGAATTTCCTGGCTGTAATTATTTTCCGCCTCAGTATTATGGCACCTGGATCTGTGCATTTTACCAATCAAGTAGCTTTTGAATCTGTTTTGGGTAATACCGAACGTATTGTGGGTGCCAGTTTTATAGCATTCCTGTTTGGGGCTTTTCTGAATGCTTATGTTATGAGCAAGATGAAAATTATGCAACACGGTAGAGGTTTCTCTATTCGTGCGGTAGCTTCAACCATTGTGGGCGAAGGTGCCGATTCACTGGTGTTTTTCACGCTGGCTTTTACGGGTATTATTCCAACTCAGGCATTAATCATGCTCATTATCACGCAAACAGCCATGAAGACTGGTTATGAGATTATTGCGCTACCACTCACCAATGCATTGGTAAAATGGGTAAAGAAACGAGAAGAGACAGATGTGTACGACAATGGTATATCTTATAATCCACTGAAGATTAAAGATATTTAGACGTTATAAATTTCAACAGAATGTATATGCAAAACGTCCAACTACTTCAAGTGATTGGACGTTTTGCATTAAAAAAACGGTGTGAAGGTTTCATTTTCAAATTGACTGAATTGGACATAAGTTTGGAAAAATAAAAAAAGACTAAATCTTAAGCCTTTCACTTCAACCATTATCACTCTTTAGACCCCGGATGATAACACCGAAACGTCAAATAGCCAGTTTGTCAATTCCTTTGATCGTATTATTCACTTTGATAATGAAAATGTATACGATAGGAATAAGTGACAAAGCATTTGCCCAAATTAGTGGTCCGTCATTTAGCATGATGCCATAAACCAACCATAGGGTAATGGCCACTACTACTATGCAATACATTAAAAGTGAAATGCTGTGTGTGTCTTTGGTCCGATAAACTTTGATGGCTTGTGGAAACTGGTTCAAAACAGATAATAAAGAGGCTAAAAAACCTACGATTGCTATTGAAGTCATTATTCTGAATGTTTATTGAATTAATTGGTTACAAAAATACAAAAGAAAAAGTATAACTCAACTATTATTTCAAATCACAACAACTTACCTACAATTCAAAATTGGATTAATCGTTTTGTAATTGTGCCAATTGTGGTTTCTATAAAAAAGTTTATTCCTTTTTCACTACCTTTGTAGCTTTATATTCTCATTCAAATTCATGATAGATAATTCAATATTCAACAATAAAAAAGTAGTTTTCCATACTTTGGGCTGCAAACTCAATTTTGCCGAAACTTCAGCCATAGGCAAACAACTTAGCGATGAAGGTTTCTCAAAAGTGCGTCCTGGTGAGCAAGCTGATGTTTGTATCATAAATACTTGCTCAGTAACCGACACTGCTGACCATAAATGCAGGCAAGCCATCAACCGATTAAATCGCAATCATCCCAACGCAATAATGGTAGTAACTGGTTGCTACGCACAGTTAAAACCCGAAGAGATTTCAAAAATTGAAGGAGTGGACTTGGTACTTGGTGCCAATGAAAAGTTCAGTATTTTAGACCACATCCATCAGCTTGAAACTTCACAAACTGGAATCATTCATCGTTCAGAAATAGCAAGTGTAGAAGTATTTAAACCATCCTGTTCGCGCGACGACCGTACCCGATTTTTCCTGAAAGTACAGGACGGATGCGATTATCATTGCACTTATTGTACTATTCCTTTGGCACGCGGAAAAAGCCGAAACGCAAGTATTGACGAAACTGTAAATATGGCCAAACAAGCCATAGCTGATGGAGCCAAAGAAATTGTATTGACAGGGATTAATACTGGCGATTTTGGAAAATCTACAGGCGAGAAATTCTTCGATTTGGTGAAAGCATTGGATGCATTGCCCGAAGAAATACGTTTTAGGATTTCCTCAATAGAACCGAATTTACTCACAGACGAGATGATAACATATGTAGCTCAAAGCAACCATTTCATGCCTCATTTTCATATTCCATTGCAATCGGGTTCTAATGAAGTGCTTCAGTTGATGAAACGTAGGTATAACAAAGAGATGTTTGCCAAGAAAATTGATACCATCAAAAACGTTATGCCTGATGCATTCATTGGAGTGGACGTGATAGTTGGTGTTAAGGGTGAAACGGACGAATTGTTTGCAAATGCTTTGGAGTTTATAAGTTCTCTGGATATTTCGCAACTTCATGTTTTTAGTTACTCCGAACGGGCTGGTACTAAAATGCTTGAAATTGAGCATACCGTTTCTAATACAGAACGCAAACGTCGAAGTGATGTTTTGCATGCACTTTCTGACAAGATGACCAAGGCATTTTATCAAAATCAAATTGGTAAAACTGCCAATGTGCTTTGGGAAAGTACCCACAAAGATGAAACTATGGTGGGCTTTACCGAAAACTATGTTCGCTTGGAACGTTCACTCGACAAATCATTGGTAAATAGTATTCATTCTGTGACAATGGGTGAATGGAACGAAGAAATGTCTGCGTTGAAGGTTGTAAATTAGTATATTATAAATTTATTTCCCCAAAAAAATAAATCCATATAATTATTCATTGTGAATTATTAATTATTAATTGATTGAAATGTTAGCAAAACGAATTATACCTTGTCTCGATATTAAAAACGGACAGACTGTAAAAGGAATCAACTTTCTGGATATTACCGAAGTGGGCGACCCTGTGGAATTGGGTGCATTGTATGCCAAAATGGGTGCCGATGAACTTGTTTTCCTTGACATTACAGCTACGGTAGAAAAAAGAAAAACACTTTCTGAACTAGTCACCCGCATAGCCAAGCATATTAATATTCCGTTCACCGTGGGTGGCGGTATTTCAAGCGTTGAAGACGTGTCGGTGTTATTGGCTTGTGGAGCCGATAAAATCTCTGTAAACACTTCAGCCGTTCTCCGGCCTGAATTAATTAAAGAGTTGGCTAGTCAATTTGGAAGTCAATGTGTGGTGTTGGCCATTGATACTAAATTTATTGATGGCGAGTGGTTTGTGTTCCTACATGGTGGTCGCACGCCAACCGATATTCGCACTGTGGAATGGGCAAAACAGGCGGTAGCATTGGGTGCAGGTGAAATTTTGCTTACTTCGATGAACAACGATGGGACCAAGGATGGTTTTGCGTTGGACATAACGCGTGCAGTTTCCGAGGCTGTAAATGTACCCGTAATTGCAAGCGGTGGAGCAGGAACGATGGAACATTTCGTGGACGTTTTTGCCGAAGGTAAAGCTGATGCAGCATTGGCAGCCAGTATTTTTCATTACAAAGAAATTGGAATTCCAGAATTGAAAGCGTATCTGAAAGAAAAAGGTGTGGAAGTTAGGATATAATCAACCACTATTTATTTGTCTTTAAATACATGAAATAATTATTCTACCCAAAATGGTTAAACAAACTATTCTTTTTTTACTTATAATCATTGGTTGGAGTTGCAGTTCACCTGCTGATTCTCCTTACGAGCCAATTACTTTTGTGAGTAAATCTGTCATGTCCCCGGTTGGCCGTGCGTCTGCTGTAGCCTTTGTTATAGATGGATATGGTTATGTGGCACTGGGTAGAACTGCCGTAAGAAGTAGCGATCTATATCCCACATCCGCCATCAATGATTGCTGGCAGTATAATCCCACACTGAATAGTTGGACCCAAAAAGCATCATTCCCGGGCATTCCGCGCGTAAATTCTATTGCTGAAGTGGTTAAAGGTAAAGCGTACGTTGGCCTAGGTTATGATTTATCAAAAGGTGTTTATACCGGTGGAAATCTTTTCGATATGTGGATGTACGATTCTGTAAACGATACTTGGACCAAAAAAGCGAGTTTAGATTCATTGAAATCTACTGCTACCAATTCATGTGTAAGTTTTGTATTTGACGATGTTATTTATGTAGGATTTGGTTATGATGGGGAAGGATTCACCAAGGAATTTTGGAAGTATAATCCCGAACCAGGTGATGGTACTTGGACAAAGTTAAACAATTTCCCAAGTTATGGTCGAACAGGTGCTGTATTATGTTCAAATAATGAACATTTCTTTTGCGGAACTGGATTTAATACGTACAACCAGAGTGATTGGTGGGAGTATTATCCTATTTCGGATACTTGGAAACAGCTAAAAACAATGCCTGATATGGGACGCGAAAATGCCACTGCACTTTGCGTAAATAATCGTTTTTTTGTTGCGACTGGACGAAATTTTGGGGGTAATTTGTCTGGTGGTTATCTAAAGTCGGATATTATGGAATATGATGCCTCCAATAACGTTTGGTATAAAAGAGGTGTTTTACCTGGTGAAGACAGAGAAAATGCAATTTCATTCAGCATAAATGGAAAAGGATATATCGGTTTTGGTAATAGTACTGAAAACGTGTTGAATGATTTGTGGAGTTTTGAACCGTAAGATTATTTACTGTTTAATCATTTACAAATTACAATTAGGAAATAACTTTTGATATGAACAATTGCAAAAAAACGCTATATATTTCTTTACTACTGTTGATGTTTCCATTGTTTTTATCAGCTCAAAATGATACGATTAAGTATGATGTGAGCGTGTTAGGTGTGGCGTCTAGTGGTACTTATTCTCCTTTTTGGATCAACAGTAAACAATACGGAAAAATATCAGATCAACCTTTTGGTGCTGATGTATTAGTTGGAATTCATAAGGATTTTAATAAGAAAAAATCGTTATTTGATTATAGTTTTAAAGCCAACGCACTATTGCAAACTGATAATAATCAGTCAAAAGTATATTTTCACGAATTATATGCCAAGGCTCGATTTTCAGTTTTTGATTTGGTAGTGGGAGCAAGGGAGGACCATTTGGGTAATCAGGATTCAACTTTGTCGTGTGGTGGGTTTCTTTTTTCTCAAAATTCACGCCCAATGCCAAAAATTACTATCGGCATTGAGCGTTTTGCCGCTGTTCCTTTTACCAATGGATTTATTGAGATTAAGGGCGCTTTAACGCACGGTTGGTTTACCGACAATAGTAATGTTCAAAATGCTTTTCTTCATCATAAATATGCGTATTTTAGATTAGGAGGTAAGTTGCCAGTTCATTTTCAGTACGGATTGGATCATGCAGCTCAATGGGGCGGATATATTCCAGAGTCTGGTCAACAACCAACAAGTTTACACGATTATAAAACGATTTTCCTTGGTAAATCTGGAGGGTCAGATGCGTTGGTCACAGATCAAATCAATGCCTTGGGAAATCATATTCTTTCGCAGAGTATGAAATTGGAAGCTAATGTTTCTGAGTTTGAAATGAGCCTTTATTGGCAAAATATCTCTGAGGATGGCCCAATAAAGATAATGTGGAATTCCATGAACCGATTTGATGGATTGGTTGGTTTCTCTATTCGAAATAAAAAATTCCCTATTGTAAAAGGAATTCTTTATGAGTTCTTGAACACTCAGAATCAATCGGGACCTTTTCATGACCAAGATGGAATAGTATATGGTGGAGCAGATAGTTATTTTTCAAATAGTGTTTATACGCAAGGCTGGAGCTATTTCACTCGCACCATTGGAACTCCTTTTATTTTCAATAAATACAACGACAAATATATTCAAGTAAATAATAGAGTACAGGTTCACCATTTTGGTGTTGAAGGAGAAGTAGTTGGGTATAACTATAAAGTAATGTCTTCGTTTAGTAAAAACTACGGAACCTATTCTGAGCCACTAGATATAGATAACTCTTCAGTAATGTTGGAAGTGAATAAAAATTTTCCGAAATATTCAAATATTGAATTGGGATGTACTTTAGGAGCCGACTTTGGAAAATTGTATGGTAATACTTTTGGTCTTTTGTTCTCTATACGTAAAACAGGAGAATTGTTCCATTATTGATTATAAATTTACAGGGCAGCAATGCTGTAAATTATTATCCCTGTGAAGCTTAACCCCAAAACAATTAGTGGGATAAAAGGATTCGGCTTATTGGTAATTGAATCTTTTTCTTGAATTCCAAGAAGCGAAGGTCTGAATTTTTTTATTATGGCAAAGCACAACAAGGCAGCTAAAACACCCACAATTATTCCTCCCACAATATCCAATGGATAGTGAACTCCCAAATAAATACGTGAATAAGCAGTAAGTACGGCCCAGATAAAAAGTAGTATGGTATAACTTTTATTCCTGAATATTAGTGATGATAGCAGTGCAAAACCAAATGAATTGGCTGCATGTGAAGAAACAAAACCATATAAACCTCCGCTATAGCCATTTACCAAATGGACCAAACCATTTAAGTGGGCAGCGTGTGACGGTCTAGGTCGCTCTACTAAATGTTTAATCAAACCCGATGAAACCTGGTCGGCAATGACGATGCAAAATATCAATGCTAAAATTATCCAAATTGACTCCCTTTTCCAATGTTTTATAACCATATATAAAACGGCAATATAAAGAGGTACCCACGTAAACTTGTAACTTATGGCAAACATAATTCCATCAAAAAATGGAGCGTGAATTCCGTTGAGAAATAGAAATAATGTTGAATCCCAAAGTTTTAGAGTATCTATTATATTCATTTGAAAAGTTTGAAGATTTGTTCCGATAGCTATCGGATTTGAAAATTTGAGAAGTTTGAAGATTTGAAGATTTGAGAAGTTTGAAGATTTGAAAAGTTTGAAAAGTTTGAAGAGTCTTAACTATCAACTATTAACTATTAACTATCAACTATCAACTACCTACTATTTTCATATTTTCTCGATATTCACCTGTTCCACCCAGCCAATGCTTCCATTTCCAAGTTTTATTTCAGTCCATTTTCCCAATGTGCTTTTAATAATAACCTTAGTTCCTTCGTGTAATTGGAACAAATCTGTGCCGCTTTTATCCGGTGAGCTTTTTACTGTAATCACGCCCGACATTACGATTGCCTCATCGTGATTAATCATCTGGTCTTTCCGAATTCCTGAGAAAATAACGGTAAAGATGCTAATAATCAGCATTACAGCGCCAATGTAGAATGATATTTTGCGTACTGGTCTTGAGGATCCAAAGATGAATATAAATGTCAATAACAAGCTTACAACAAAGAGTCCAATACTCAAAAATATCCATTGGTTTGTTGATAGCAGTTTAATTAGATTTTCAATCCAGCGACCTAAAAAGAATGATGGTGTTTGAACCACGTTATCCACCACTTTTAATTGAACCAATGCTAGATTAGCCCTAGCATCATCAAAGTTTGGAGAAAGTCGTAATGCGCGCTCATAGTTTAAGATGGAACGACCGATTTCATTTATTTTATAATAGGAATTTCCCAAATTGTAATATAATTCTGGGGCAACTCCTTCGTTGATTAGAATTTCTTCGTATTGTTTTGCAGCCTGCTGATATTGTCCTTTTGAATATGATTCATTAGCTTGTTTCACAGCTCCTGTTTGAGCCAGCGCCAACAAGCTAAAACACAATATCACAGATAAAAATAAGTGGATACGTTTCATATAATCTTTCTGAATGATGTGTTTACGATTTTTTGATTAATTCTTCCAATTGGCTGATGGCCTCCATTGTTTCTGCATATAAATTGCCCATTTCCTGTTGACCAGAATTTGGGGCATAACGTGCAAATTCACAGGTGTTTAATATCTGGATAAATTGATTGGTAATATTCAATTCAACACCTCGGTAGCCCAATTCAGTTTCCACCCGGTCTTTGGTGAGTGACGCAGCGGGTATAGACAATTTATCGCTCAGATAAGTCCAAACTGCTTTTAAAACCTCCTCGTAGAACTTATCTTTATTTCCTTCCTTCAGCAGTTTCTGGGCAATTTTCAACCTTTTTACAGCAACTTTATTCGCTTTTCTGTTTTTCACCAAATCCATATTTGCATTTTCTTTGGCTTGCTTTCTGAAGAAAACAAATAGTATTAGTGATATAACCAATGGAATTAAATACATCAACCAGCAGGTTAGCGTTCCATAAATTGGGTCTTCCTCTTTTGTCAATGCAAAGTTGTCAGTTTGTATATAGCGAATGTCTTTTCCCAATTGTTTAACATCTTCTTTGTCAATGTAAGAAGTTCCCACCACCGCAGTGGTTTCATTTCCATCTCCTTTAAGTACTTGCAGTTTATATGCTGGCGTACGTAAAGTTTTATAATTTCTGTCTTGTACATCGAAATATGAAAATTCAGCCGAAGGAATTTCGAAATCTCCCGAATGACGTGGAATAAATAGATACTCTATTGTTTTTGTTCCATTAACTCCAGAAGTGGTGGTTTTGAAATTGTTATTCACTTTTGGATCATAAACTTCAAATCCTTCAGGGAATTTTATGGTAGGATTTTTAATCAACTTCATATTTCCCGCACCTGAAATATTTACCTTAACAGTAACAGCCTCATTGGCTTTTATTTGCTGCGTGGTAATACTGGAATTTAAAGAAAAATGACCAACTGTCCCATTGAATGAAGCTGGTTTGTTATCCGGTAAAGCCTTCACCGTTATTCTTGTAGCCGGCGCTATCAAACTCTTGGATACGTTACTGTATGAATCAAAGAAATCATCAAAAATGCTTCGTGCTGCTGCTCGATTTTGAACCCGTACAACCGCATCAAAATTAGCTTTTTCAATTTGAATAACGCCCGAATGTTGTGGATAAAGAAGTACCTGATAGAGCACTACAGTTCCGTAATTCTTTCCGTTAAAGTTTTCATAAGAGAACTGCTTGTTCTGGGTTTGTTCAATGTCTTGTTTCATAAAACCATTGAAATCAGGCATTTTTTTGTTGGCACACTGAACAACATCGGCCAAAGTGTACAATTTGTAGGTTACCAGTACTGCTTCTTGTTCGTATACATTGGCATTGGAAACACTAGTTCTAATAAAAATATTATCATTGGAAATGCTTTGACCACCAGAACTCTGGCTTGATTGCCCTCCGCCTTGTGATTTCGACGGTACAGTAGCATCCGCAGGTAGTACTTTTATGGCTACACCATTTGACGTCAACTTCTGTCCGCTCACCATAATGCTTGCCGAAGGAATGGTATATGTGCCCGTTTTTTTTGCTTGAAGTGTGTAGGTGTAAGATACTGAAGTGGATGATGAGCTTTTTCCGTTGATAATTTGCATGCTCGAACTGTGGGATTCGAATGGACCTGCCAATACATCAAAATTAGTGATTTCGGGCGCACGCAAATCTCTTGCCGAGGAGTTGACAGAATATACCAACTGAAATGGCTTATCCAGTATGACTGTGGATGGCGCTGAAGCAGTAAATCGAACAGATTCATCTGCCTTTACACCCCAAGCGCCTAATAATAAGAGCGATAAAAAAATTATTTTGAGTTTCATATTATTTCTATGTTCTTTGTATTTCAAAAAATGTCAATTTGTAAATTGGCACTCCGTAAATTGTAAACTTTTACCAATCTTTTTCTGCCTTCTTTCTTCCTCTTGCAGGTTGTTTTTTAGCTTTATCCTGAGTGTTTTTTTCATCTTGCTGCAATGCATCTAATATCTGTTGCGCATTTTCTTTGGACATTTGAGGTTGCTGCTGTTTCTGCTGTTGCTCTTTCGGTTTGTCAGGTTTATCCTGTTTGTCTTGTTTTGGCTCTTGTTTTTGTTTATCGTCCTTCTTTTTATCGTCTTTTTTGTCTTTGTTTTTATCCTGTTGCTGTTTTTTCAACATCGACTGTGCATACGCCAAATTATAACGTGTGTCGTCGTCTTTTGGACTGTTCTTTAACGCTTTTTTATAGGCATTTATACTTTCTTCCAACTTCTTGTCTGATAATAAGGCATTACCGGTATTGTGATAAGCAGCTGCTAATCTAGCTTTATCTTTGGGCTCTAAAGCCAAAGAATTTTTGTACTGTTCGAGCGCATCGGTATATTTTCCTTGTTTAAACAACGCATTCCCCAAATTGTAATTGGCCTCAAATGATTTTGGATTCTTTTGAAGTCCCTTCCGATATTCAATTTCTGCTTCGGTAAATTTCTTCGATTTATAAAGTTTGTTACCGCTTCGTACATCCGCACTTTCCTTTTGAGCCCAAACGGTTAAGCTCAATACACTCATCAGTAGTATAAATACGATATTTCTCATTGTTTGAAAATGTAAAATGTAATTTTTAAAAATGTCAAATTTTAGTGACTTTTTCTTTTAGGTCAAAAATTTTAAATCTACTTAAACGTTTGTTGATACGGTTGAATATAAAAAATTCAAGTACCAAAATCAGCAATGCTAATAATGCAAATGACTGATATTGTTCATTATAATCAGAAAAAACACTTGTTTTGATATCCGATTTGGCCAAAGTGTCCAGTTCCTTATTTATAATTTTAAATGCACTGTTGCTATTGTCAGCCCTCACATACGTTCCTTTGCCAGCAGCAGCAATACTTTTACACATTTCTTCGTTCAATTTTGATACCACCACGTTTCCATCCTTGTCCTTCCAAAAACTCATGGTTCCAGCCACTGGAATTGGAGCGCCGTCAATTTTTCCCATGCCAATTACATGCACAACTATGCCATTTTCAGCTGCAAGTTTTGCTGCTCCAATAGCGTCATCCTCGTGGTTCTCTCCATCAGTAATAACGATAATCGCTCTTCCGGCTGCACTTTTTGTGCCAAATGATTTGATTGCTAAATCAATAGCGCTACCAATGGCTGTTCCTTGTCGAGGTACCAATTGAGGTGAAATAGAGGATAGGAACATTTTTGCCGATACATAATCCACTGTAATTGGTAATTGAGTGTAGGCATCACCTGCAAAAACCACCAACCCAATTTTGTCGTTCGAAAGTCCATCTACTAATTTCGACAATAGCTGTTTCGATTTATCCAATCTGCTCGGTTGAATATCTTGCGCCAACATCGAATTGGAAACGTCCAAGGCAATCATTACTTCTATTCCCTGTCGTTTTACATTTTCAACTTTTGTTCCAAATTGAGGTTGTGCCAATATAATAATAAGTAGAGTTACTGCTGATAATTGCAAATAGAATTTTAATTGTGGACGAATGTATGAAACATTGGGCATCAACTGAGCCAACAGTTCAGGTGTCCCAAAAAGTTTAATATTCCGTTTTTTCAATATACTCGTATATATGAATATCCCAACTAATAATGGGACAAATAGAAATAAAAATAAATATTCTGGATGTGCAAATCGAAACATAATTATTGATTGAAAAGTTTGAATCCAAAAGCCAAAAATGGCTGTAAGTATTTGTATTTGTTTTTATTCCAATTGTTTACAAATGCAATTGAAATGATTAAAAGTAAATTAATCGAACTGATTTTTTAAGGAATCCGTCTCAAAATAGTGTTTCGCAATAACACTTCCAGAATTAAAAGAGTTAATGCAATAAGGCTGAAAATAAAGAATTGTTCGTTCTTCTTGCTAAATTCTCGAACACTGATTTTCGTTTTTTCCAACTGGTCAATTTCTTGGTAAATACGGCGAAGTTTAGAATTGTCTGTTGCCCTAAAGTATTTACCGCCAGTTGTTGATGCTATATTCTTTAACGATGTTTCGTCAAATTCCGATTCCATTTGTTGGTATTGCAATCCGATAGGCGTTTGTACTGGTACATTCACTATTCCATGCGAACCTACACCAATTGCATACACTCGAATTCCAAAGGTTTTGGCTATCTCGGCAGCTGTTATTGGAGCAATATCTCCTCTGTTGTTCGAACCATCAGTCAACAAGATGATTACTTTGGATTTAGCTTTACTGTCTTTAATTCTATTTACGGCATTTGCCAAGCCCAATCCAATGGCAGTTCCATCTTCAATGATACCATAATTTACACCATTGAATAGATTTACTAAAACTGCATGGTCCGAAGTGAGTGGACATTGTGTGAAACTTTCACCTGCAAAAACTACTAAACCAATATTGTCATTGGGACGAGAAAGTATAAATTCAGATGCGACTGATTTTGAGGCCTCTAGACGGTTTGGTTTCAAATCTTCGGCCATCATCGTTCCCGAAACATCCATTGCCATCATTATGTCAATACCTTCTGTATTTTCTGTCCGCCAACTATTTGAAGCTTGAGGACGAGCCAAAGCCAGTATTAAGAATACCAAACCAAGTATTCGTAGAATAAATGGAACATGTAAAAGCCTTACTTTTTTGCTTTTGGGAAATTGAGCCAGTTTTTGATTTGATGAGATTTGTAGACTCGCATCAGATTTGTGCAGCTCCCATACATACCAAAATATCATTGGTAGCAGCAACAAAAGCAAAAATAAATATTCTGGGTTATGAAAAGTCATCACAATCTTTTAATTTTTTAGAAATTACGAAACTGAAATTGTTTCACCTTACTTACTTGTCGTGTTCTCTTCAGGAACAACTTCTAATGGTTTTATTTCTTCTACTTTAGTCTGATTTACAAATAAATATGCATTTGTTAAACTCGACTCGTGTTCATCTGGCGTTGGATTCCATTTTGCAAATTTCACCAAATCAGCAAGTTGTAACATTTGTTTCAAGGCAAAGTATGCCGTTTTTTGTTCCTTACGTAAATCACCAAGATGCTCCAAAATCTCAATTGAAGTCATTTCCATACAGTTAATGTCGAAAACTTGTTCAATATATTCGCGTATAACATCAACCAGTTCAGTGTGATACTCTTTAACACGATTGTGTTGCCATGGTTTTTCTTGTTTGATTTTATCCAAATGGTTCAGGGCAATTACGAATGGGGGTAAAGCTTTTTCTGGCGTGGATACAAAAATTGGTTTCTTCATCCAATACTTTCGTAGAACAAAATACAATAACACCAGTAAAGCAATAATTACCAATCCCAGGAGAATCATTTTAATTAGTCCTACCCAATCAAATTTTGGTTCAAACACCGGTTTTATGTCGGAAATGGAATTCGCCGCAGTGTCAATTTTAAATGGTTGAACTACTTTCAACGACAATGATTTTGACCAGACAGTATCTCCATTAAGCACAAATGGAAATGGCGGAATATACATCAAAGAGTCTTGAAAAGCCGTTACCAAATATCTCTGCGTTACCAGTATTGGACCATCTGGAGATTTTACAGTGTCGTTTTTTACTGGTTCTACCAACTCTAAACCACCAATAATCGTATCAGAAAAAATGGGTGTAATCACTTTCTGATTTGGTTTTTGTGACACAATAAACGTCAAATGTTGCTGAGCGCCTATCCAAAGCACAGTAGAATCAAGTTTAGCGGTAACTGTTATATTTTGAGCCAATAAATTAGTATGAACCAAAGAAACAGTAAGTAGAAACAACAATAGGAATTTTCTCATACAAAAATATCAATAAACGAATTATTAATTATTAATTTTCAATTATTAATTATCTTTAGGCTCTCATTTTAAATAATTTCATCAGTGCACGTACATAATCTTCGGAAGTACTCATAGAAACTGAATCTACACCCGATTTAGTAAATGCCTTTTGAAGAGCAAGTTGTCCTTCTGCCCACGCATGTTTATATGTCGTTCGTAGACGTTTGTCAGAAGTGTCAACCCAAATTCTTTCACCCGTTTCTGCATCCTTTAGTTTGACTAAACCAACATTTGGCAGTTCCGTTTCGCGAATATCATACACCTGCAAAGCCACCACATCGTGTTTTCGATTGGCAATAATCAATTCTTTCTCAAAATTAGTGTCGATAAAGTCGGAAATGATAAAAGCAATCGAACTTTTCTTTATGGCATTGGTGAAATATCTCAAAGCACCGGCAATATCAGTTTTGTTGCTTTCTGGTTGAAAATCAATTAGTTCCCTGATGATATACAATACGTGCTTCTTTCCTTTTTTGGGTGGAATAAACTTTTCAATTTTATCAGAAAAGAATATTACCCCAATTTTATCATTGTTTTGAATAGTTGAAAATGCCAGGGTAGCAGCTACTTCGGTGAAAATGTCCTTTTTGAGCTTTGAAACTGTTCCAAATTCTCGACTACCAGAAACATCTATCATTAACACCACTGTCAGCTCACGTTCCTCTTCAAATATCTTAATATAAGGATGTCCAAAGCGAGCGGTAACATTCCAGTCAATCGACCGAATGTCATCGCCATATTGATATTCACGTACTTCTGCAAAGGTCATACCGCGGCCTTTGAACGCAGAATGATATTCGCCTGCGAAATTATTTTTCGACAAGCCACGTGTTTTAATCTCTATTTTCCGTACCTTCTTTATTAATTCACTCGTTTCCACAATCTTTTTGTCTAAAGTTTAATCCCAATAACTAAAGGGACAAAGGAGTAATGCAAAAAGTCTTAAATGAACAATTAACTGTCAACTCATAACTGTCCACTGTTAACTAATTAAGGCACTTCAACTGTGTTCAAGATTTCTGTAATGATTTCGTCAGAAGTCATATTGTTAGCTTCAGCCTCATAGCTCAATCCGATACGGTGACGCATAACATCATAGCAAACTGCACGTACATCTTCTGGAATTACATAACCTCTACGTTTGATAAATGCATAAGCCCGTGCAGCCAATGCCAAATTGATAGAAGCACGTGGAGAAGCTCCGAAAGAAATCATTTCCTTCAGCGATTCCAATCCATAATCTTGCGGGTAACGGGTTGCAAAAACAATATCAACAATGTAACGCTCAATTTTTTCATCAATATAAACCTGACGAACAATATCACGTGCTTCAATAATATCTTTTGGAGATAGAATTGGAAGTACCGTTGGTTTGTCTTTCAGCAAGTTTTGACGGATAATCAATTTTTCTTCCTCTTTGTTCGGATAATTGATAATCACTTTGAGCATAAAACGGTCAACTTGTGCCTCGGGAAGTGGATAAGTACCTTCTTGTTCAATTGGATTTTGAGTTGCCAAAACTAAAAATGGCTCATCCAATTTGTAAGTGTTTTGACCAATAGTAACCTGACGCTCTTGCATCGCTTCAAGCAAAGCACTTTGAACTTTTGCTGGCGCACGGTTAATTTCATCCGCCAAAATAAGATTGGCAAAGATGGGCCCTTTTCTAATGCTGAATTCTTCGTTCTTCTGACTATAAATCATTGTTCCGATTACGTCGGCCGGAAGTAAATCCGGAGTAAACTGGATTCGACTAAAATCAGCCTTAATTAAATCAGATAGTGTTTTGATAGCCAGCGTTTTGGCTAGTCCGGGTACGCCTTCTAGCAAGATGTGTCCATCGGAAAGTAAACCGATCAATAAAGACTCTACTAAGTGTTTTTGTCCGACGATAACTTTGTCCATTCCCATGGTAAGTGCATCTACAAATGAGCTTTGACGTTCTATACGTTCGTTAAGTTCTCTAATATCAACAGATTGAATCATATTTCTAAATGTTAGTTGTGTATTTTTTTTGCGTAGCAAATATACAGTATTTCCAAACGTTAATACGCTGGTTTAATATCTATTAACTGGATTTTAGTATATTAAATATTGAGACGCGATTTGTGCTTTTTATTGCCTAAATATTTTGCTTTAGTATGAAAAAAAGTCCTGCATAATATTAAAAAATGCAGGACTTGTACAATTATAGAATTGATAACACGAAATTTCGTATTTTCTTTAACGATTGATTTTTATTTCACATATAAATCGTGCAGTTCCCGAGCCTTTTTAAGACATCTCGGATTTGTTGCATCAATTAATCTAGGGTCAATTTTTGGAATATATATCAATGTCCCGGTCGGTATATTATCCGGATTCACAATTCTATCTTTATTTGCCTCATAAATATAAACCCAAAAATCTGATGTTCCATAATAACGCTCCGACATTCGTGCCAGTCTACTGCCGCTCATTATTCTTTCAGTAGCAATATACTCTGGATAAATACGCGGCGCATCAAACAGAATTTGAAGACTGTCAACAGTTTCTTCTTCACTTATCGAATCACCTTCAACCTTATCTTTTGGGATAATTACAGTTTCGATATTCAATTCTTCTTTTTTAGGAGGATTTACCCATTTGGCTATCGTATTAAGCATGTCAGTTGTGGATGTCATTTCTTTAATGCGCACGCCTAACTTTTTTGCACTAATTATTGTTGATTGCACTAAATCTGTTGCTGGAGGATATATAAAATAACTGGAAACTGCACCTCCAACTAAAAATAATATTACAACTGTGACCCACAGCCATTTTCTCGATTTCTTTTTTGGTTTTTCTATCTCAATAAATGGGTTTGAAGTAAATGTACCCTCTGATACTACCACCTTTTCAGGTTCTATTTCTGATTTTTTTTCCTCAGACTTTTTAAAACTTGAATTTTCTTCAGTAGGAGTTTCAATTACTGTTTCAATTATCTCTTCAATACTTTCAATTTCAGACTCAGAAATATAATTTGTATCGTCCGAGTTTTTTTCTACATCATCAGATACTTCACTAATGGGTAATGAAATCTCATCATTTAATACAGGCTCAATTTCAAGCTCCTCTTCAATAATTTCCGGAGTTTTATTTTCAATGACTGCTTTTTTCGAATTGGAAGATAAAGCCTGAATTTCAGAGAGAAGGTCTTTTATCTCAGAGGCTTGTTCCTCAAAAATGCGTAGCGGATTCAATTCTACCTCTGTCTCAACTTCAATTTTTTCATCATTGGGCGCATTTAAAATTACAGCTTCTAAATGTGCAAAAGGTTCATTTACTAATTCTTTTAGAATGGCATCAGGAACAAAAGTAACTTTATGGTACCCAGACAATAAAATTTCTTCTCCTGTCTGAATATTTACGCTTTTTCTGGGTTCGTTCCATTGAAGTTTAAAAGTGCCAAAATCTTTGATTTTTACAGATTCACCTGCCATAAGTGCATCTTCAATAGTTGCAATCAAAACCTTCAGAAATTCTTCAGCAGCACGCTTACTTACCGCAGCTTTTAAAGCCACGAGGTCAATAATTTCTTGTATTGAAATCTTATCCTTATTCATTGTGCGGTAAGTCTTTAAGTTTGTCTTTTAATATGTTGCTCTGCTTAAAATTCACCACTAACTTTGGTGGTATCAATGTGCGAATTTGAGTGGAAGGATGAACGGACAATCGCTCTTCCTTTTTTCTAACCTCAAAATTCCCGAAACTTTGAAATCCAAATGTTTTTTCTTCAGCCAATTGTTCCGTGAAAACACCAATTGTTGCATCCAATAAATTTGCAACTACCGAACTTGGAGTGTTCAACTTGGCTGCCATGCTGGCAATTAACTCTTTCTGGTTCATAATAAAAAATGTTTCGTGTTCAATGTTTCGTGTTTCGAGTTCAGATAGATGAGAGTAATTTAGTTCAGCAAAATATAATCATTTCTACATTCTTCCATTTCTACATTCTTCCATTTTCCTACTCTCCGTACAAATCAAAATCGGTAGCACCTGTAATTTTAGCAAAATAAAACTCACCTTTTTTTACTCCCAACGTGGCTATTGGTATTAAAACTTCTGGGTCAACTTCTGGTGAGTCAAATTCAGTTCTTCCCACAAAATACTCATCTTCAACCCTGTCAATCAGTACTTTCAAGGTTTGTCCAATTTTCAATTGATTTAATTCAGCAGAAATACCTTGCTGAATGGTCATAATCTCATTCACGCGTTGTTGCTTCGTTTCTTCAGGTATATCGTCAATCATTGTTTTATATGCGTGTGTGCCTTCTTCGTGCGAATAAGCAAATGCGCCCAATCTGTCGAAACGAACTGTCCGCACAAATTCTTTCAATTCTTCTACATCTGCTTCTGTTTCACCCGGATGACCGAGAAGTAAAGTGGTTCGTAAATGAATTCCAGGCACTTCTCTGCGAATCCGCTCCATTAATTCGTAGGTTTTTTCCGAATTAATGTCACGAAGCATGATGCCGAGCATGTTGTCGCTGATATGTTGCAACGCAATGTCCAGGTACTTACAAACATTATCGCGTTCCCGCATTACCCTCAGAATATCGTACGGAAATTCTGATGGATAGGCATAATGCAGTTTTATCCACTCTACACCCGGAACATCTGAAATTCGTTCAATCAATTCCCCCAATTTCTGCGATTTATATTTATCCAATCCATAAGAAGATAAATCCTGAGCAATGATAAGAAATTCTTTTACACCTTTGCTCACCAAATTTTTCACTTCAGTTTCTATGTCTTCCATCGACCGCGACCGATGACGACCCGTCATAATTGGAATTGCGCAATAGGAGCAACCTCGATTGCAACCCTCTGAAATTTTGATATATGCATAATGCGATGGCGTAGTCATGGTACGTTCCAGACGCAAATCAGCACGATATTCCTGACCCAAATCAGTGATTATATTGTTATAATTAAACTTACCGTAATACTTGTCAACCTCAGGAATCTCTACACGCAATTGTTCTAGATAACGCTCTGAAAGACAGCCCATCACAAAAAGTTTTTGAATCTTCTGATGTTTCTTCAAATTCGCAAATTGCAAAATAGTGTTGATACTTTCTTCTTTGGCATCGCCAATAAATCCGCAGGTGTTGATAATTACAATGTCACCATCTGGTTTTTCGGCATCATGGCGTACTTTATATCCAAGTACGTCAAATTGACGCATAAGTTGTTCTGAATCAACTAGGTTTTTTGAACAGCCGAGTGTTACCACATCAACTGTTCCTTTGTTTATATTTTCGATAGACATATTTTTATTTGGAATTTTTTATTGGGTGGATTAAAGGAAGCTTGGTTTTTAAGCTCCTTTAGGTCCCGATAGCTATCGGGTTGGGATTCTTTTTATTCAAATAAAGTTTCAACAAATTTTTCTTTGTCAAATATTTGAAGGTGGTCAATGCCTTCTCCTAATCCTATGTATTTTACTGGAATTTTAAATTGGTCGGAAATTCCTATTACCACACCACCTTTTGCAGTGCCATCTAGTTTGGTAATTGCCAATGCTGTGACGTGTGTGGCTTTAGTAAACTGTTTTGCTTGTTCAAAAGCATTTTGTCCAGTTGAGCCGTCCAAAACCAACAAGACCTCGTGCGGCGCATCTAGAATTACCTTTTGCATCACATTCTTGATTTTAGTCAACTCGTTCATTAGGTTGATTTTATTGTGCAATCTGCCTGCCGTATCAATTATCACCACATCAGCATTGTTAGCTTTTGCAGAAGCAATGGTATCAAAGGCCACTGATGCTGGGTCCGCGCCCATTTTCTGCTTAATAACAGGCACTCCGGCACGTTCACCCCAAATTACCAATTGTTCAACGGCAGCTGCCCGAAACGTATCAGCAGCTCCTAAATATACTTTTTTCCCCGCTTTAGTGAACTGATAAGCTAGCTTACCGATGGTTGTGGTTTTACCAACGCCATTCACGCCCACTACCATTATAACGTAAGGTTTATTGGGTAAAGCTGCATCGAAATCTATTGGATTGTCCGAGTTGTTTTCTCCAAGCAATGCTGCAATTTCATCTTTTAAAATACCATTGAGTTCGGTGGTACTTACGTATTTGTCTGTAGCTACACGTTTTTCTATACGCTCAATAATGCGCAGGGTAGTTTCTACGCCTACATCCGAAGTGATAAGTACTTCTTCTAAATTATCTAGAACCTCATCGTCAACCTTAGATTTTCCGGCTACAGCGCGGCTTAGTTTCGAGAAAACACTTTCCTTGGTTTTTGACAAACCTTTGTCCAATGTTTCCTTTTTTTCTTTACTGAAAATATTAAAGAATCCCATATTATTTTATTTACTCCCAATAGCTATCGGGATTGTTCACTTACAATTGACTTTGATTGATGGTTTATCATCAACTTACAAAATTAGTTGTTTTTTTTCAGCTAATGGCAAAAAAAATCCCCTCATTTTGAATAATGAGAGGATTCTTCCTATTTTTTAAAACAATAATATCTTATTTAGCGAAATGGTCTTTCACTTTATCATTGTGTACAATTTCTTCTTGAAACATATAAGCACCGGTTTTTGGTGATTTCACCATTTTGATAACCTTTGCAAATGCACGTCCTTCTCCTTTTTGGAGAGATGCAACCGCTTTCTTAGCCATAATTCAGGATTTTATTTAATTTCTTTATGAACAGTTACTTTTTTCATGATGGGGTTGTATTTTTTCAACTCCATACGCGCTGGTGTGTTTTTTCTGTTTTTAACAGTGATATAACGTGATGTACCAGCCAATCCGCTATCTTTGTGTTCTGTGCATTCCAATATAACTTGGACTCTTGCTTCTTTCGATTTTTTTGCCATGGTGTAGTTTTCCTCCTAAAATTATGCGTATAAATACCCTTTATCTGACGCTTTTTTAATGGCAGCATCCAATCCAACTTTGTTAATGGTACGTAGGCCGTTAGCAGAAACTTTTAGGCTAATCCATGTATCTTGTTCTACCCAATAGAATTTTTTCGTAAACAAGTTTACTTCAAAAGTGCGTTTGGTGCGACTTTTTGAGTGTGAAACATTGTTTCCTACCATTGCTTTCTTTCCGGTAATCTGACAAATCTTTGACATTTCTATATCTTTTTATTGTTTACATTTTTTCTCAAAAACAGTGTGCAAAAGTACTGTAAGTTTTCCAATTATACAAGCATTTCCATCTAATAATTTCGAGAAATATTACTTTTATGATTTATTGTTGACTTATCTTATTGAAATTGATTTATTTACATCAAATAATTTCTTTCAACAAGAGTAATGCTGCCTGTGTGGCGCGCTGTATGTTTTGTTCACGATTATTACCAAAATTATATTCTCTGCTTATGATTGTATCAGCTGAACTTGCTGCAATCCAGGTAGTTCCAATTGGTTTGTCCGGAGTTCCACCAGTTGGTCCTGCGATTCCAGAGGTAGCAATCGCAACATCCGATTTTAGCAATTTTCGTGCACCTTCTGCCATTTGTTCCACCACTGTTTTGCTTACCGCTCCAAAATTAAGTATATCATCAGCTTTTACGCCCAAAAGGTTTTCTTTTACTTCATTGGAATAGGCCACTACAGACCCTATGTAAAATTCAGAACTTCCAGGAATTGATGTGAATAAATGTGCAATATTTCCTCCGGTACAGCTTTCGGCACTTGCCACCATTTTTCCTTGTGCCAATAACATATTTCCAATCAACTTTTCCATTGGAATATCCTCATAAGCCACAATCGATTTTCCAAGCAATTGACTCAGAAGGTCAATTTGTTGATTCATAATGAATTCTAACTCCAATGCATTGTTAAGCAAACCGCTTAATCGTAATTTGACAATGCCCGAATTTGGCAAATATGCCAGCTTTATAAAATCTGGTAAAGAATTTTCCCAATCTGCAATTTTTAATGCCAATGCGGATTCAGGATAACCATATACTTGTACTGTTTTATGTAAAAGCACAGGAGTTTCAAATCGAGTTTGCAAACGTGGAATTATCTCCAAACTCATAACATGCTTCATTTCATTGGGGACGCCTGGCATCGAGACAATAACTTTCCCGTTTTTCTCAAACCACGTGATGGGAGCAGTACCAACTGCATTTTGAATTACAGTGCAATTCTCTGGGACCATTGCCTGCAATTCATTTAATTCATTCATTGCATTGGGACGATGAATAAATAATCGTTCAATGTTCTGATAAACAGATTCATTGAATATTAATTTTGTGTCAAAATACTTACACAAGGTTTGTTTGGTGATATCGTCCTTTGTTGGCCCAATTCCGCCAGTAAATAATACAATATCTGCGCGATTTAAGGCCAGCTCCAAGGTTTCAATAATGTGTTGCTCATCATCATGGACAGACGTAATTTGAGCCAATTCAAATCCAGCCCGATTTAGTTCTTTTGCCATCCATGCGGAATTCGTATCAACTATTTGACCAATAAGAATTTCATCGCCAATGGTGATAATTTCTATTTTTACACTTTTGATTGTCATGTTATTTTATGCTTTATTGAAATCATTGTAATAAAGAAAAGTTGAATTAGAAACGATTCTTCAAATCACTGCCTTTTAATTCACCATCAGCAATTTCCAGTTGTTCATACCATGCTTCTCCAAATTTTCTGGTAAGTGGTTCTTTTAGAAATTGATATACTGGAATTTCCAACTTTCCTCCCAGTTTACGCGCACAGTTGCAAACTTTCCAGCGATGATAGTTAACCGCAGTGTAATCTTCATATTTTTGGAGCCGTACTGGATATAAATGACAGGAAATTGGTTTGTAAAAATCGGTTTTCCCTTCTCTAAATGCTTTTTCTATTGCACACTTACATTGTCCTTTCTCGTCGGTGTAAGTGAATACACATTCAGCTCCATTTACAATTGAAGTAACAGGTTCACCATCATCATCGATGTACGAAACACCTTGTTCCAATATCACAGCTTTGGATTTTTCGCTTAAATCATCCCATATTAATGGGAGTAAATCTTCAATAATTTTCACTTCTTCAGGCTCAAGCGGTGCACCATCGTCACCTTCGATGCAGCAAATCCCCTTGCAAACCCCCAAATCACAAACAAAAAGTTCGTCCAATAGGTCAAGGCTAATTATGGTGTCGTCAATTTGAAGCATGTTCTTAAATTTAATGTTTTTTGAAATTAGGAATTTGAAATTTACAATATTTTTGATGGACTTTCATCGTCGTGTCCCTTCAGTACAGGTAAGCTGATGTGATATTTAACGGCTAATACTCTGGCCAAAATCACGGAAATTGCTGATATGGTTTGCGTGAAAACAGGCAAGAGGTTCAATTGAGTACAGAAATAAAATACAAATCCACCAAATAGACAGGCTAGTGCGTAAATGTCTTTTCGGAAAATGAGTGGCTCCTCGTTGATGAAAATGTCACGGATAATACCACCAGCCGATCCTGTAATCATGCCCATTAAAATGGCCACCCAAAAGGGGAAGCCTGCCGACAAGCTTTTTTCGATACCAACTACCACGAACAATCCCAACCCAATGGCATCGAAAATGAAGAATGTATTATGGAGGCGAATGACTAATTTTCCAAGGAGAATTACAAATATCAAAGCTAAACCAGTAACTATGAGATAGGACGGTTGTAACATCCAAAAAGGAGTGACGTCGAGCAATAAATCCCTCAATGTGCCGCCGCCAATGGCAGTTACCAGCCCCACTACATAAGCGCCAAACCAATCGAACCGTTTGGCCGATGCTAAACGTATACCGCTGATGGCAAATGCAAATGTGCCGGCATAATCTATTAAATGAATAAAATTCATGGATGATTAGTCTTTCAACTGAAATAAAATGATACAAAAAAAGAAAGCGCATCAAAAATAACTTTGATGCGCTTTTTAATTATTTCGATAAAATTATTTTTTTTCAGGAGCAGGAGCAGGAGTAGCTGCCGGAGCTGGAGTTTTTTTAGCTTCTGGTGTTTCTCCAAAATTAGGAGCCACAACACCAGGTTCTGATTGTTTTGAGTTTTTGATTTGTTCTTTTATTTCCGATTCGTTTTTTGTTGATGGTTCAGAAGAACGAACTCCAACAGTGGCTATAGAAAGTACAACAACAAATATAACTAAACCCCAGGTTGCTTTTTCTAGAAAATCGGTTGTTTTCCGAACACCCATGATTTGATTTGTTGATGAAAAACCTGCTGCCAAACCTCCACCTTTTGAGTTTTGAACCAATACCAACAAGGTGAGCAACACAGATGCGATTACAATTAAAATGGTAAGAAGAATGTACATAATAAATTTTTATTTTTTTGAGTTTTCTATAACTTTTTCCAAAAAACGGATTTGGTCTGCAAAGTAAACACTTTTTTTTGGATTACTCAAATTTAATTCCCTCAAAATTGAAATTGCTTGCCTATACTTTCGTTCTTTTATCATTTTTTTAGCCTCATTTTCAGATATTTCTATATCAGTTGAAGTAAAATAGTCTTCAGAAATACTTTTTTGTACTACAATTTCCTTTTTCTCAACATTATCGTTTGAAATGATTATTGGTTTTATTGCAGTATTTACTACCATTGAACGAGCTGCTTTAAGGCGTTCAGCCAAATCCTTTAGAGACTGCTTTGTGTCACCACCTTCATTTTCAACCGTTTGAATCATGTCGAAATAACCACCCGAAGGTTTCTCAACCCCAAGTCGTCGATAGGATTCAGTTGAAAGAGCCTTTTCGGGATGAATGTAATAATACAACCAACGACTACTGGCACTGTAAATAGCTGCCAATTTTAAATTTCTTGAAAAATGAATGCTATTTGACTGTTGAGAAACTTTAGCAAGTAATATTCTAGATGGTGCAAAATATGGATAATGTTCAACCATTTCCTTCAAATCGGGCATGTTTTCAGCTACTACACTGTTTGGCTGCTTAATTAGGATTATGAATTCGTGTTGAGTCATTAATTATATTTCAAATAGTTATTTTGTTTTAATCTGCTAATTAACATGAAAGTCAATTATTATAAAGCATTTTTTATATGCTTTTTGCTGTAAATCTTCTACCTGTGACTTACCACTTAGCAACTGTATCATTGTATATATTGTCTGCAATTTCAGCAACCATAATTTTCATTAGTTCATCTTGCACATCGGTTAACATCCTATTACTGTCAAAGTTCTGAGATGCAGAATAGCTCTTTTCGAAATCATCTTCAGGGTTTTTGTTGTTTGAAAAACGAACCTTTATTGTAATAGTAAGCTTTGTTTCAGAGGAATATGAATCCGCACTGATGGCCATAGGTGTCAATTGGTAACCTACTATTTCACCTTCAAGATGCATGTCTCCACCTTTTTTCAGTAATTGAAGTCGAGTTTGTTTGCTATAAGCATCTCTTAAAGTTTCTGTAAACTCTTGAGATAATGGCGGATAAATGAGTTCTGCAGTGTTCGGAAAATCTGTAATTGAAATCGATTTTGTTTTGCTGTAATCAATTGAAGACCCGTTAAATTTATAAGAAATAGTGCATGAATTAGATATCAACATTATGAAGGTCATCACAATGAAAATAGATATATTCAATACTGTTTTTTTGTTTTTAAAATCCATAAAATATACTTTAGTCTAAACCATATTCTTTAATTTTTCGATACAAAGTTCTTTCCGAAATTTGTAATTCATCAGCCGCTGACTTACGTCTTCCTCGATACTTTTCAAGCGTGAGTTTAATCATTTTACGTTCCATATCTTCCAGTGACATTGGTTTTTGTGGAGTTTCATCATCAAGGTATTCTTCTGCATCCTGAAATATATCTTCATCTACTTCACCATATTGCGCATCCTCGTGTGTGGATTTGTCCGGTTTGTATTCATATTCATTATTTGCAGTTGGCGTGGTGAATCTAGTATCGTTATTACTGATGAATGTTGAAGTATAATGTGTTTCTTTTTGTTGATTTTCAGCTTGTTGGCCATTGATAATGCTGTGAACGATTTTCTTTAATTCGCTCATGTCTTTTTTCATATCAAAAAGCACTTGATATAATATTTCACGCTCACTGTTAAATGATTTGTGGTCACGACCCGAAGTCGAAAATAACGCAGGTAATCGATCTACATCATCTTTTGGTAAGTAGGTTTGAAGAATTTGTGCAGAAATCTCCCTTTGCTGTTCTATAACCGAAATTTGTTCTGTAATGTTTTTTAGTTGGCGTACATTTCCATTCCAAAAATAATTCGAGAGCAATACTTTGGCATCATCCATTAATTTTATCGGTGGCATTCGGTATTTCTCTGCAAAGTCTGAACCAAATTTGCGAAACAATAAAACTATGTCTTCTTTACGTTCACGCAATGCCGGTACTGCAATTGGAACAGTATTCAACCGATAGAACAAATCTTCCCTGAAACGACCATCGCGGGTTGCCTGTGTCATATTTAGATTGGTTGCAGCAACTACCCTAACATTTGTTTTTTGAGTTTTTGAGGAACCAACTTTAATAAATTCACCCATTTCAAGAACTCTAAGTAACCGAACTTGGGTAGAAAGCGGTAATTCTCCTACTTCATCCAGAAAAATAGTTCCACCATCAGCAACTTCAAAATATCCTTTTCTATCTGCCGTAGCACCAGTAAACGATCCTTTTTCGTGACCAAATAGTTCTGAGTCAATCGTTCCTTCTGGAATTGCACCGCAGTTTACAGCTATATAAGGGCCATGCTTTCTATGACTATAGTTGTGAATAATCTGAGGGAAATTCTCTTTTCCCACTCCACTTTCTCCAGTTATTAATACCGAAAGGTCTGTAGGTGCCACTTGTACCGCAATATCTATTGCTCTATTTAGCAATTCTGAATTCCCAATAATTCCAAATCGCTGCTTTACTGCTTGTATTTCTGAATGTTGCATAAGTTATAAATTACTAGACTGCAATTATGGCATATTATGCTGACAAAATTACGAATAAATAAATTGATAGTACAATAAAAAATAAAAAAAAGAAGCAAAATGACTTCTACTTCTTTTTATATTTGTTCAGAAAGGGATTTTTAAAATTATTTCTTCCCTTTCATTGCTTTTGTTATTCCCGCAATTGCCTTAATAGCAGTTGTATTGGCAGGATCTATAACTAGTATTTTATTCCAATATGCAAGTGATAGTTCATTGTCCTTTTGAAGTAAGGTGTAATATCCTAAATAACTGTAGCATTCAACGAGCACTGAGTTATAACGAGGGTCAGCTTTAGATTCAATTAAAGTTGCTGTAAGTTCGTAAAACGGTTTGGCAAGACCTTTAGTTGTTTCTGGGTCAATTGCCGAATTGACACGAGCTCTCCAATAATTACCTCTGTAGTTAACTGGTTCCAAAATTGCAACTTGTGCAAACAAGGAGTCGGCTTTTGCAAACGCAATTAGTTTATCTGCTTGTAAAGTGCTTGGTGTAGCACCTAAATTATTATATAATCTACCCAAATTCATAAGAATGTCTGCATTCTTTTTCTCTGCACTTAGCTTGCTAACATATTTACTATAAGATAAAATGGCGTTGCTATAATCACCTTTTTCACCATACATATCAGAAACGTCCTTTAACAAATCGATTTTAGTAGTATCTAACGAATAAGCCTTATCGTATTGTCCAACCGCCAAATCAAACTGTTTTGTTGCACGTAATGCTTGTCCATAATAAGTGTAATCGAAATAAGTAAAGTCCGCTTTGTCTGATTTGTTGAAGAGTCTATCAGCAGCCAAAATAGCTTCGTCATTCTTTTTCAAACCAACATAATTATACATTGCCAAGCGATTAAAAGCAGGACTTCGTGGAGTTTTTACTAACCCTAAATTTGCAATCTCAAGCGATTTTTCAAAGTTTTGGTTGAAAAACAAGGTCATTGCATATTTAGTCAAATCTGCTGCGCTAGAATTTCCAGATTGTAAATAGTTTTCATATAATTCGGCAGCTTTATCAAACTTATTAATTGTATAGTAAATGTCAGCCAATTCCTTGTCAACTAATAAAAAAGTAGGTTCTTTGGTTTTCAACATCTCTAATTTTTCAATCGAAAGAGGTGTGTTTACAGTCTTGTAGGCACGTGCATATTTGATATATGCTTCTTTGCAATTTTCATCATAATAAATCGCCAATTCATAATTACTACAAGCTTTTCCAGTACTATCAATTGCCAAATTAATATCTCCCATCAATACATAAACAGGAGCATATTTAGGTCTTAGCTTTTGAGCTTTTTCTTGGTACTCAAGGGCTTGATTGATCAATTTGTTAGCTAAGTATGCTTTTCCAATAGCTAAATGAATATCTATGTTTTTTTTGTTCTCTTTTAATTTCAATATGTTTTTGATGTCAATGTCTGCCTCGGCTGGGTTCGATTTCATCTTAATCATTGATAGTCCAACAGTATTTAAGGCATTTATTGGGTCTGCAGTCAATCCTTTCTTGTAAAAGTAAGTAGCTGAATCCAGGAGATTTTCTCCGAAATAGATATTACCCAAGTAAAAACAATTTTCTGCAGTGTTTGTAGGGTCTGATGTTAACTCTTCATACAAAATCGGTTTTGCCACTTGTGGAAATCCTGCATTGTAATAAGCAATACCTTGTCCACCTTTAGCTTCTAATGAAGAAAGATTTACAAAGAAAGTAGTTAAGGTAAGGAATGATAATAAGAAAAAAAATGGTTTCATTTTGATTGAATTTAATTATCTATAAATGTTATTCGTCTTTGATACTTACAATACGTACAGGTTGAGTAGCAGGAACCAAGCCTGATTTTAAAATAATTCTTTGTCCTCTATCCGAAGTTAAAAACGAAGTAAGACCTGATGGTAAAGCTCCTCTCGGATCGTTTAGTATTATATATACGCTTCGTGTTAGTGGATAATATCCATAAAATAGATATGCTTGAAATGGTTTATAGCTATTTTCATTTGTTGCAACGATTTCGTTGCTTACTGCCATTACTCTCACATTATTATTGAACGATAAATTAGTTGTGTCTTTTTTGTTTGAAAGCCAGTTAACGCCAATAATGCCTATAGAACCAGGGGTTTTAGAAACAAAATTAATAACTTCGAGATTTGTTTTTTGAGCGTTTAATCCAGTAGATAAACTTTTGCCATTGCATATTGAATCTATTGCATAGCGAACTGTACTCGAATTAGGATTGTCAAAAACAACTTGTAATTTACCCAATTTTGATGCTGGATAAATGTCTTTCCAGTTTTTTGCTTCACCTGTTAATATTTTTCTTATGTCAGCTACTGTAATTAAAGAATCAGGATTTTGATTATTGATAATCAAAGCTATTCCATCAGTAGCTAATTTATATGATTTTGGAGAGAACTTCCTGCTTTTCATGAAGTTTTCTTCCTTGGTTGATAAAGCGCGAGTGACAATTGCCACTCGCACACTATCCTTTAATAATTCATTGATAGCCTCTACTTCATCAGTGTATTTTGGTACAATTCCCGCGTTTGGAAATTGAGCTTCAAATACATCTAATTCTTCTTGAATAATTGGCTTGAAACTTTCGTCAACTGCAATTCTAATTACACCCGAAGTATAAGTATCTGTTTGTCCATCCTTGTTTTTTGTTTGACATGAAACCAAAAACAAAAAGGGTGCCAAGAGTAAAGGAAGTAATTTATTTTTCAACATTTTATTTTATTGCAATCTAAATGTTATAGGCAGTGTATAATAAACAGGAACATTTACCCCGTTTTGTTTGCCAGGAATCCACTTTGGAAGTGTTTTCACAACTCTTACCGCTTCTTTGTCGCATGCTGCATCCAATGACCTTAATACTTCGACATTGGAAACTAAACCGGTTTTTGAAACTACAAAGCGAATAATTACTCTTCCCTGAATTCCATTTTCTTGAGCTATAACAGGATACCTGATACTTTTAGCGATAAATGATAAAAGTTCAGTTTCTCCACCAGGAAATTGAGGCATCTGTTCAATTACCTCCCAAACTTTTTCTTCCACTACTTGAGTAACATTTTCTTTTATATCTGCAATATCCACTCCATTTTCATCGTTCCCTTTTACGTCGGCAATAGAGATGGAGCCTCGGGCATCAGTCAGTTCTTGTTGACTTTTGATTTCTTCATCATCTGCAACTTCTTCGTCTTTTTTGATTACAGGAGCCGTGAATTTAATAGAGCTTTTCAAAGCAGGTGGTGGTTCAACAGCAACAGTTTGCTTTTTTATATCATTTTTTACTTCCGCTTTTTCTAATGTTGATAACGTTGTTACCTCAGTCATAACATCTTTTTGTTTTGGCGTAGCCAATTCAATAAGTTTAGGTAAACTTAAAGCAACGATAGTTACAACGGTAATAATAAGCATTGATATATTATGCCGTTTGTTTGATTCTCCACGCAGTTGATATGCTCCGTATTCTTTGTTCTTACCTTGAAATATGATCTCTCGCCATTCTAAGGAAGTTAAATCTATTTTAGCCATTTTACTTTCTGTTTTTTTAGGCGTTTAACTATTTAGCAATATTCTTTGAAAGTTCACCTTGCGTTTCACGGTTCTTCATTAAGAACAATTCACCTGGAGTAATCTTATCGATAACGTACTTCCCGATATTGCAAATTTGCATTTCATCAAGCGCATCAATAAGATTTTTGTACGTTGCTCTATCTGCTGCTTTAATGATAACAACTGGAGTGTTTTTTCCATTTTTTATCTCAGAAGCCTGCTTCGTAAATTGTTCCTGCGTAATTTTCAGTTGAAGCTTTTTTTCTTTCAATACATTGATTTTTGAAACTGCTTCACTGTTCCTTTTTAAAAGTAACGACCGTATCCCATTTGCATTATAAGAACTTAACTTCAATGAGTTGAAATTCTTGTAATCTGGTACTCCAGTATAATAAAATATTGAATCGCCACCAGCAAGAACTAAAGTGATTGCCTGTGAGGCTTTTACTTTGCTTTGGTCTTGTTCGGTGATCTTTTTATCGTTACTCGGCATGTTAATTTCCATCGTTTGAGGCTTGCTCAACGATGTACACAGCATAAAGAAAGTGATCAGCAACATATTCATGTCCACCATGGGAGTAAAATCCACGTGTACACTTATTTTTTTCTGTTTGCTGCCGCCTTTTTTCTTTTTTCCGCCGCCTTCATTACTTTGTATTTCCGCCATATTATTTTCTTATGTTTTTATTGCACCTTCAAAGATGTAATCAAATTATACCTGTTTTCTCTTAAATCTTGAAGAGAAGTCATGACACTTTTAATTACCTTGTAAGGAGTGTCTTGGTCCGCTTTTATGGCAATCCTCAAATCTGGATTGGAAATTCGAGCATTTTTAATCCAGGTCTTAAATTGGTTGTCCAGACTGTCAGTCGGAATTCCATAATCTTTCAGGATTTTATCTTGATTATCAGCTGTCATAGCCAAATAAGCCTTCATATTCTTAATCGGGACACCAAATGTTTTTTGTATTTTAAACTTCTGAATTTCTTCAGGAGTAAAAGTAACACCTAAATCATTGCCCACACTGGTCAAGGTTGTAACCATATCGCCTTGTTTATCCAAACTTAAAAACACCTTTCCTGTTGGATCAATCAATATCTGTAGGATATCAGATTCTGGTATTTTTATTTCGGACACAGACCCTGGAGTCGTTACTTCTACTGGCTCTTTTTTCACGAACGTAGACGTTAACATGAAGAAAGTGAGCAGTAGCACAGTAACATCACTCATCGCAGTCATGTCAATTAGTGTACTTTTCCTTGCTACTTTTGCTTTAGACATAGCATTTTGTTTTTTTTAGAGGAATGATTATTTGTGAGATGCAGCAAATGTTTGAACGATTGAGAAACCAACTTCGTCGATGCAGTAAGTAATCGAGTCAATTTTGCTTGTGAAATAATTATAAGATACAACTGCCAATGCACCAGTAGCGATACCAAAAGCGGTGTTGATCAAAGCTTCAGAAATACCAGCTGATAATGCTACAGAGTCAGTTCCACCAGCACCTGCCAACGAAGCAAATGATTTGATCATACCAATTACCGTTCCTAGCAGACCCATCAAAGTACCCAATGTTACAATGGTTGCAATAATTGGAAGGTTTTGGCTTAACATTGGAAGTTCAAGTGCAGTTGCTTCTTCTACTTCTTTTTGAATGGCAAGAATTTGTTGTTCTTTAGATAATGTTTTGTCTTCTTCAACTTCGGTGTATTTAACCAATGCTGATGTTACTACGTTTGCAACTGAACCTTGTTGTTTGTCGCACAAAACAGTAGCACCTTTAATGTCACCTTTTGACAATGAAGATTTTAATTCAGCTACGAATTTTACTAACTTACCTTTTCCATAAGCATTTTTGATAGCAAAATAACGCTCAATACTTAAAGCCAATACAGTAAATAATAAGGTTTGGATAATTGGTACAATTATACCGCCTTTGTAAATAAGACCTAAAAAGTTTCCTTCTAACGGGTGATTTTTAGGATCGCCATTCAAAAAGTTGTCAGGATTTCCCAATACAAATTGATAAATAAGAACGGCAAGTACAAGACATGCCAACATAACAAGTCCTGATGACTTGATACCAGTGAAAGACTTTTTTTTGCTTGATTGTTTTTTGTTTTCCATAATGAATTTTTTATTAATAAATAGTGATTGTATTATGTTATTTTGAGTTTCTAATTTAGTTTTTTGTAGCTGTTGTTTTTGTCAAGTAACTAATTTGATTGTTTATAGCCTAAGTAATTAAATTTTCAATTAAAATACTCATTAAGGCTAAATTAAAATCGAAAAGTTTTTTTTATTAGTTTTAATTTGAAACTGAAAAGGTCACAAAAGTAATAACAATATAATTATTTATGCTGTGTTTTACAATTTTTAATTTGATTTTTTTATTTAACTGTTGATTTACACACTTTATAATATATTTATCAATCAATAATCACCTGATATTAAAGATTAATCATGATGAAGAAAGGGTAGTTTAGAAAATCTAATTGATAGTGTTATGTTTCTGTTATGTGACAAAATTGATACTAAAGTGCCACTCTAAGTATTATTTTCTTTGTTTTAGGCAATGATTTGTACGAATTAGTAGAGTGTTTATTTACTAACGCCATATTAAGTTTAAAAGTATATTTAAAAAATATAATTAATACTGGCAAATTAATTTTTTTTGTTTTGCCCGGTAGATTTAATTTCAATTATTCCTCTGCTGGACTGATGAAAATGAAGGATAGAAAGTTTTTTAACGCAAATGTAATAACAGATTAGGTATTTCTTTGAATTTTATAAATACCAAAATTGAGACTAACAGACCATGTGTCTAATCCTTCAGTAAATAAATTTAAAGCTTAATTTTTGCGCTAAATAATTAATTTAAGATATGAGCTGCTAAATCTATATCAGAATCCGACCTAATTTAATACTCACTTTTATCAAGACTTTTGAGTCTAAGTTTTGTCGGATTGAAAAATAGATTTACCAAAACACCGACCAATAATAATGCTGAGAATATAGTTGCCAACACAAAACCATATTTTGCATTATGACCGAATGCATCACTTACTGCTCCCATCAACAATGGCCCTAGAGCCGCTCCAGCAGCAGTAAAGAATAAAATTACTCCTGCTACGGAACCATGCTTTGCTTTTGGAAAACAGCTGATTCCTTTTGAATTTATAGTTGGGTAAATGACCGACATAAATAATCCGGAAAGCGGTAGTAAAATAACTGCAAAGTTGATTCCTCCAACAACACTACCTAGAAAACATAAAAATATTAGAAAGCTAAAAATGCTTAGCACCAATGCCCAATTGAACCGTGACATTAACCACACACCCAAAAATCGCCCACTGGCACGAAGAATAAAGAAGATAGATAGTGCATAAGTGGCAATAAACATAGCATTGCCGTTGTAACCAGCGATAAGTGTTGGCATCCAGACATATATGGCACATTCCACGGCAACATACAGAAAAGCGGCAAAGGAGAATCCAAGTGCATATGGATCCTTCATCATCGTTAAGGTCGCTTTTAAATTTATCGGATCTTCGGTGGTTTTTATTGTTTTTGGATATTTCACCATTAAAGCCAATGCTATTAATACGAGGCACAACGAACCTGCAATAACGTATAAGAACTTCCATTCAACTCCAGTTTTGAGTAAATAGGTAACTATAAAGGGTCCAATAATGGCTCCAACTCCAAAGAAACCTTCTACGGCATTCATTGTAGAAGTATGTTCAGTGGTAGATTTTGAAATATCGCCAATAAGTGCCAATGCAGCTGTTTTAAACACACCAATGGCCATTCCTGAAATAATCAAAAGACCAAGAAAGAATGCAAATGTATTTCCGATAAGAAATAAATAGGAATTAGCAGCAAATAGTGCCAATCCAATAATAATTGTCTTTTTACGTCCAATTTTATCAGCCAAAAAACCTAGAAAAATACCTGCCAATGCAATAGCCACCATTGGAGCATAATGCATTAAACCTGCAGCAGTCATGCTCAATTGAAACTGCTTCATCACTTCAGGAATAATTACACCGACAGCATCGGTGGTCATTGCAAACATCATAAACATGAGGAAAGTTAACCATTTGATAATGTTTAAGTTCTGATGGCCGGTATGGTTTGATTCAGTATTCATTTTGTGATTTTTTAGTGTGATTAAATTTCAAATTCAATAATATTTCCTTCTTTATTCACAGAACTGATTTTTGTCACAAATGTGTCCAGATTGACTTTCAACATGCAACATGAATTGTCTTTTTTCCAAGTAAGTTTTATCTGATTATCAGGTGTTTCAATCACTTCGAATGTACCATCAAATGCTGGATACTGATTGCGGAAGCGGATTAGTTTCATCAACCGTTGCACCACAGGTTTTTTTACAGCTTCGTCTATCTCCTCGAACGTAAAATTATGTCTGTTTATTTCCCTGCCTTCACCCGTTTTTAGCACATTTTCAGTATCATTTTCGCCGGCAAGCAACCCTACATAATAAACCTGTGGAATGCCTGGAGCAAAAAATTGTATGGCTCGTGCTGCAATGTAGGCATCGTCGTTGCAATCTAACGCAGAATAGTAGGATGTTCGTATTTGGTGCACATCAAAACCGTCATCGCTTTTATGTTTATCCGAAAAAATGAGACTGAGATTCGAGCCGCGCTCCATGCATACATCTACAATTTTGCGGGCATCGGCACTACTCACCAAATCATCTAAATCGGGTTTTAATGGGATGCCATCGTGGCAATCGAGCATTGTAAACTGCTTATGAGGTCTTACACGAAGGTATTCACAGAGCTTTTTTCCTGATTTGTTGATGAGTGTTTCAAGAATATAATATGGAAGAATAAAGTCGTAAATCCAATGCCCTTTTTCGGCGAGTTTATTTTGAATACTGTAGTGCGAATGAACTTCTGGAAGTAATTCAATATTGAGTGAATTGGCCAAATCTGTTATCCAATCCATAAACTGGTGAATTTCAGGTTCTACGAAGAAACAGCTTGTCCCCAGTTTTTTTATCAGATATCCAACTGCATCGAGTCTGACAATTTTGACATTTTGCTTACTAAAGTTGACCATAAAATCGGTGAGTAGCTGCTTTGTTAATGCTGAATTGATATCCAAATCAATTTGCTCTGACGGATCTTGCTTGCCAAATGTGGTCCAAACCTGAACTTGTTCATTATTTTCTCCAACATGGAACGTTGAAAATGGCTCAGCTCTGCGAAGGAACATTTTATCAATGTCTTCCTGAACAGGCTTACTGTCAGGCCAAACTTTATCTAATGTAATGAAAAGATCAGCATATTCCGATGCTCGCCCATTTTTCAGAAAATCCTGAAAATAGACCGATTGCTTGGAGATATGATTCACCATGAGGTCGAGTAAAACGTCGAATTTTTCACCGATAACACGGATATCTTCCCAAGAACCAAATGAAGGTTCAATCTCAAGATAAGTCAAAGGTGCAAATCCACGGTCACCGGAGGAGGGAAATGGAGGTAATATATGAATTCCGCCTTCGAAAATATCGGCAAAAAGCTTCCCTAATACTTGATTTAGAGCCTTCAAATCACCACCCAGCGAATCTGGATAGGTAATCAGCTGTACTTTGTTTTTTACTGACATGTTGTGATTTTTTGCTTTATTATTTTACAGAAATAACATCGTAATCTTTGGTAATGATAAAATCAGCAAGATATTTGTGTCCGGCAATAATTTTATGCTCAGTTTCGAGGATGTTTTCCACAAATGGATCGTTCACTTCATTTCCCCGATTTCTTAATTTCCTGTATTTAAGCGTGTCGTGATAATCGGCATCAATAAATATTCTAATATCAATATGTTTCAGCAGTGAAATGTAGGTTCCCTCAACAATAATAACATTTACCCCCTCTATGTTTACTTTTTTTACTGATTCTATGTTTGTATTGTATTCAATATGAGGAATGTCAATCCTGTTTTTTCCATTTATTGCATCATTTAGTGTTTCGTCCAATAATTGCATATTCACCTCTTTATGTGGTCCAAGCCACTCTGGTGATTTTTTTCGCATAGCATCGTTGGCAAGCGGAGCTAAGAAAAAATAATTATCCTGATTAATCACAATCGAATTAATTCCTTGACGGCTCAATTCGGCAATAAGTGCATTGGCCGTTTCTGTTTTTCCACAACCACTTTCGCCAGCCAAAGCAATAGTTGTACGTTGTTTATTGACCTTAATTTGATTTATAATTTGTGGGATAATTATAGATGCTGCCAACTCATGAGGGTTCTTTGCCATAACATATTATTTTCAGAGAAGTAATTTGTGCTGTTGTAACTAATAATAATTAATCCAGATTGAAAGATTTTCCTTCAATCTGGATCTTTTTAATTTAGAAACTATAAATAAGTGATAATTTAGAAGTGCGTCCTGTGATTGGGCGTGCACGCATGTAGTTGGTTGAATTGTCAACAAATGTAGTACCTTCAGCTTCGGAGAAACCCAATACATCCAATAAGTTATTTATATTTGCACTAGCAACTAGGCCTTTAGCTATTTTGTAGCTTGCAAATGCATTCACATAAACATAAGCTGGTAATATGATTTTATTGTCATTTTGAGAAAATACATTGGTAGTTCCAATAAAACTTAATCCTATTTCGGCTTTGCCCAAAGTATAAGATGGGTTGAAATTATACATCAATGTAGGCACACGGCGTGGTGTATTTCCAACTTCTGTATTGTCAAGACTCTCTGTGATACTTGCTTTTGTGTAAGTACCACCTGCAGTGGCTGTAAATCCACCAAAATGTGCTGAGCCTTCTAGTTCAACTCCATAAGATTTGTAACCCATTAGATAAACTTTATTTTCAGTTACATCGGCATTTTGCTCGTTGATATTTGAGTAAAATGGAGTAAGCATGAAGGCATAATTAGGTGAGTTATATTTAAAACCTGCTTCAATTTGTGTTACCATATCAGCCTCTAAACCAGCCATTGTTTTTCCTTCGGCTGTGATAAATGACGAATACAATAAGCGGTCGGCATTGGCTCTTCCACCTCTACTAACTCTACCATAAACAGCTTTGTTATCATCAATTTTATAATTAGCTCCTAGTGAGTATGACAGATAACCATAATTGTAATCAATAGCATGAGGATGAGTATTGTCCACTACATTGCTGTTTTTTTCTACTGGAGATAACGTTCCGTCATTGTTTGCATCAATTGCTGATACTTTGCTTGTAAGGTAATAACCATCTGCTTTTCCAAAATCGTAACGAATACTGGCATCGATATTTATTTCATCAGTTAAATCAATTCCTAAATTCGCATAAGGAGCATTGATTTTGTAGTTCATGACATATTTGCGACCCAATCCCCATTGACCATAACTAGTTACACCACCTTCGGTATAGTACGAGTTGTCGGCACTTGATAGATTTACTAATTTTGGACTGCTTGAAACATCGGTAATGTAACCTTGCCAATCCCAATAAGTTGCAATTTGTTGATAAGCATTATAATATCCAAGCGTAAAGTTTACTTTGTCGAGTCTTTTTGAAATGTTGAAATCATTGGTGAAGTTATTGAGACTATTAATGTCAACATCAAAAGAAGCCACTTCCTGCAACAATCCGTTGCCATTTAATCCCGATAATTGAGAAGCTGTTAATGTTTGACCAGCAGTTGCACCATTTGCATAACTGAACTTATAACCGGGCGCATAATTTGCACCAAGAAGGTCTTTTGCAATAACATCGGCACTACCTATTGCACCAGTTGGAAACAAGGTGCGGAATGATCCGCTTGTTATTGCTAATCTATTTTTATTCGTTATTTTCCAACCTTCGCCAAGGTCAAATGAGAATTCTGTGCCAACTGCATCGGATATTGGATGCATACCGTCTTTAATATTGGTGGTTCGTGGATTGCCATTGGCATCAATGCCGGTCATGTTGTAAAAATCAGAATTCTGGTAAGTTGTATTTTTCAAATCAGAGCCTACAATCGACTGATAACTTGGATTTAATCCAGTACCTGTTGCTATAGTTGACATCGGCATATACGAAATGGCTTTGTCGTCTAAATGTTTAAGATATACGCGAACGTACCCATTTTCAAATTGTTTGGTGATATTGGCTTTAATTTGGCCACCAATATTTCCATCGTATCCACATTTTCTTGGTCCTTCACCTTGTCTGTAAAAGCCACCAATATTAAATGAAAAACCGTTACCAATTGGTGCTCCAAAATCGAAATCTGTTCTAAATTCATTATAATCAAGTCCAGTACTAATTCCAATTGTACCACCTTCGGTAGCACCCGTTTTGCTAATAAAGTTGATGATACCAGCTGGTGAGTTACTTGCAAATGTTGACGCAGAACCTCCTCTGATAGCTTCAATTCTCGCAATAGTCTGGTCTGTACGGACAAACATATCGGCATTTCCAAAAGTTATATCTCCAAATTGCATTACTGGAAGTCCATCTTCGTGAAGTTGCAAAAATTTAGAACCACCCGTGGAAATTGGAATCCCACGCACTGAAATGTTGGCATTACCTTCACCACCAGTTGACTCGGAATGTATGCCAGGTATCGATTTGAAAACTTCAGCAGTACTTACTGCACCCAACATACCTAGCATTTTTGGTTTTAAGCTGGTAATGGCTACACTCGATTCGAGTGCCGATTTGGAATTTACAACGCCCGTAACCACCACTTCTGATAATCCGATAAGGTCTTCTTGCATTTCCAAATCCAGATTTGCTGTTTGGTTAGCAATAATATCTACTGTTGATTCAATAGTTGTATAACCAACCATAGTAGTTACCAACAATTGTTTGCCAGGTGCTAATTTGCTAAGTTCAAACTTGCCATCAAGGTTTACAATTGTACCGATAGAAGTTCCTTTAACTTTGATAGTTGCTCCAATCAAACTTTCTTTGGTTTTTTTGTCGAGAATCGTTCCTTTAAGTGCTCCTTTTTGAGCAAATATTGAAGATGAATACACTAAAATTAGCGCGAAAAATAAAAATGTTTTTTTCATGTGATTAAATTTTAATTGATAATTAATAAATAGATTATCTCTTTATTTGGATAACAATGCGCAAATATAGATGAAGGTTTTTGCTCACACAACATTTATATCGCTGTAATTCAAATAATTATGAACGCAACCGGTTGTGCAACCGGTTGCGGTTGATAACTTTTAGTTATTAATAACAATTCATTTGATATAGTTAGGATTTTGATTTCCACGATTTGAGAATCTTCTTTGCTTGGAGAATCAAAGCGTTTGAAAACTAGCTGCTTATGGTCGATAATTTCAGCTCTGGTAAGAACTTCGGTATATTTCTATATCGAACCACCATCAATTAGGTTGCTATCAAGATATATTACTTGTGGCTGTGGGGGAATTATTGTTTTATTTTCTAATCTTTCGAATAATAGTTCAGCTGCCTTTTTGCCAATCTCGAAACCCATAGGCTCTATGGCAGACAGGGGAGGATTATACATGGACCGAAATGGTTCTTCGCAAAATCCGATTACTGAAATATCTGCGGGTACTTTTAGGTTTTTACTGAAAATTGCTTTCATCACTCCAGTCATGGTCAAGTCACTTATTGCAAAAATACTGTCAGGTGGATTTTTCATGTTTAATAGTCTCAATGTCTCCTGTTCAGTTTCTTCTGGAGTGTCGCACGAAAGAATCAGTTCTTCGTCCACAGGAATTCCATTCTGCACCAAAGCTGTTTTATAACCTTGCAGTCTATTCTGGCTAATCAATAGATTTAAGTCGCCAATACAAATTGCAACCCGTTTTCTTCCAGCATTGAGTAATTGGTTGACAGCTTTAAATGAACCTGTAACGTCATCAACCAGCACAACGTCAGCATCCATGTCTTTTACCACCCGATCAAAAAACACGATAGGCAACTCAATATCAATGATATGTTGAAAATGGTCGAAGTTTTTGGTTTTCAATGAAACTGAAGCTAGAATCCCTTCAACATTATTGGCAATTAGAATTTTGAGGTTTTCAACTTCCCGTTCATACGATTCGTTCGATTGAAGAATCAATAGCGTGTAGCCCAAGTTATGCACCACTTCTTCAATACCGCGGACCACGGAAGGGAAAAAGAAATTGGATATCTGAGGTACAATCAGTCCAATAATTTTGCTTTTTTTATTACGAAACGAGGAAGCAACTGTGTTCGGAACATATTTCAGACTCTCTGCAACACTACTGACGGCATCCTTCGTTTTCTGGCTGATGTCGGGATGGTTCTTTAACGCCCTGCTTATTGTTGACTTGGAAAGTCCAAGTATTTTGGCAATATCAATTATGGTTATCGGATTATTTTTCATCTCTATTCAATTTTTCTCTATTCAATTCAAAGTGTAAGTGAATAGAAACAAGGTTAATGTGCTGAAAATCAAGCAATACTGATTTTGATAAAATATGGATAAGAACTTTTAAGTAAATATTTTCTGGTATTTTTTCATCTGATAAATAAAAAACTTCAATATCTTATTTTTTCGTGAAACGCCAATTTTATGCATCTCTTGACCAGTTTTCATCTTATTGTTTTGGTATTCTACCAAGGTTTATCCATAAATATCTGGCAAAGATAAATAAATATGCTTTATAAACCCCATCCATTTAGCTTATTACCCCCGCTTTTTCTATCAATACATCGAAATGTGTTTTAAATCCACTCATTGATTTGTAATTGTGGAATATACCGTTTTAATTTTTTTTAAATATAAATGGTTTTGTTCCATTTCCATTTGATTTATTTGTAGAATACTCATTAGTCAATTAATTCTATTCATTACAATTGGCAATCTAGTCAATATGTACATTGATTGGGTTAAATCAGTTCCACATGTCAAGATAATGTGCAAAATCGATGTGAAAATGCAATTTGACATTTTATACAAAGATTTTTATATCAGAACTTAATATAATTGTGTACTTTTGTCGAGTTTTTTAAAAGTATAAGAAAGATGAAGCAACATCACAAGGTGCCCTTTGGTATTATGGGGCTATTTATGGCAATTGGTATAGTTTACGGTGATATTGGTACTTCGCCACTTTATGTAATGAAAGCCATTTTAAATGGACTGCCTACTGGCCAACAATCGCATCCTGAATTTATAATAGGTGCAATTTCATGTATTATTTGGACTTTAACACTCCAAACCACAGTAAAGTATGTATTAGTCACTCTTCGTGCTGATAACCGCGGTGAAGGTGGCATATTGTCACTTTTTGCTTTAATCCGAAAAAAATATCGCTGGACTTATGTCATCGCAGCCGTTGGTGCTGCCACTTTATTGGCAGATGGTATTATAACGCCGGCCATTACAGTAATTTCTGCCGTAGAAGGTCTGAATGCTTTAATTCCATCCATTCCAATAATTCCGATTACAATTGCCATTATCGTTTTTCTTTTTCTTATTCAACCCTTAGGAACTGCTCGTCTAGGAAAATCATTTGGCGGAATTATGTTCCTTTGGTTCACAATGATAGGTGTTTTGGGCATATTTGCACTTATGCAATATCCAATAATACTTAAGGCTTTCAATCCTTATTATGCAATTCTAGTTCTTAAAACCGTTCCCAATGCATTTGTTATTTTAGGAGCCGTTTTTCTTTGTACTACTGGCGCCGAAGCATTATATTCAGATTTGGGACATTGTGGACTTCATAACATTCGAATTTCCTGGATTTATGTGAAAATCACGTTGATATTGAATTATTTAGGTCAAGGTGCATGGATTATAAGTCATTCTGAATTAATCGTTAAAGATGTAAATCCATTTTTCACTATCATGCCACCATGGTTTTCTTTTATAGGTGTTGTTATGGCGACATTGGCCGCAATTATTGCTAGTCAAGCATTAATAAGTGGTTCGTTTACCATTATCAGCGAAGCTATTTCTTTGGATTTATGGCCTAATATCCAAATTAAATACCCAACCGAAATTAAAGGTCAAATGTACATTCCAGGTGTAAATCATGCCCTTTTAGTGTTTTGTATACTCATTGTTTTGGCATTCGGTTCTTCTACTAATATGGAAGCGGCGTATGGACTTTCCATAACTATAACCATGATGATGACTACTTTATTGTTGTTTATGTATTTGCAGCATCTGAAAAGGCCATTGTGGATGAGTATTCCATTGACTTCTTTCTTTATTACCATTGAAAGTATGTTTTTTGCTGCGAATATGTTGAAATTTGCACATGGAGGTTTTGCTACTATTTTGATTGCAGGTTTTTTGTTTTTTGTTATGCTGGTATGGTACAACGGACGACGCATTAAAAATAGATGCGCTAATTATGAGCCAATTAAGCCAGCCGTAGATGCTATGCAAAGGATTAGTGTTGATGAAACGATACCAAAATTTGCAACACATTTGGTGTATGTAACTCGTGCGAAATATCCAAACGAGATGGATAGCAAAATAATTTATTCGCTATTTAAAAAACAACCGAAACGTGCTGATACCTATTGGTTTGTGTATCTTCATAGAAGTGATGAACCTTATCAGTTCAAATATCATGTAAAAACCTATGTTCCTGAGAAAATTTTCAGACTTGACGTCTATTCTGGATTTAAACAAGGTGCACACATGGATGCTTTTGTTCATCTAATATGTAAAGAGATGGAGGAGAAAGGAAAAGTGGATTTGACCAGCAGGTATCCATCTGTTCATGAAAGCAATATAGAAGGTGATTTCAGATTTGTAGTGGTGGAACGTATTTTTAGAAATATTGATTTGCCACCTTTCAAAAAAACCATTCTATCACTTTATTATTTGATAAAAAAATTCTCAACTTCCGATACTCAAATTTTAGATTTGGATCCTTCGGTTGTAACATTGGAATATGTACCTTTAAAGTATATAAAACCATTGGATAAGAAAAGCAATATGTAAAACAGGAAAAGGGAACTAAGTATTAACTCAGTTCCCTTTATTATTTTGGGGTTCAATAAATCAAACCATTATAAGTAGTCGATATTATTATTGATATATTTATTAGTTCATAAAACAATCATTGACTGTGTCTTACTAATTATTAATTATGAATTATATCAATATCTTCCTTTCCATAAAGTTCTCAGCCATTCACCCAATTTACTTTCTGTAGGATTATTTTGGACTTTCCAAATACGTTCTTTCATCAGCTCGGTTGGCATAAACTGTTGTTCCACAAAGTGATTCGGAAAATCGTGAGAATATTTATAGTTTTTTCCATAGTTCAAATCTTTCATCAATTTGGTGGGCGAATTTCGCAAATGTAGCGGTACTGGCAAATTCCCTGTTCTTTCTACCAATGCCAATGCATCGTCTATGGCCAAATAAGCGGAATTACTTTTAGGTGAAGCTGCCAAATAAACTGTAGCTTCCGACAGAATTATGCGTCCTTCGGGCCAACCAATTTTTTGCAATGCATCAAAACAAGCATTGGCAAGCAATAAAGCATTAGGATTTGCCAAGCCAATGTCTTCGGCAGCCGAAATGACCAACCTACGGGCAATAAATTTAGGATCTTCGCCACCTGCCACCATGCGTGCCAACCAGTAAACGGCTGCATCTGGGTCACTTCCACGTATTGATTTTATAAATGCTGAAATAATATCGTAGTGCATTTCGCCATCTTTATCGTAGGCGGACGGATTTTGTTGCAGTCGTTCAGTTACAATTTCATTCGTAAAAATCACCTTTTCGTTTTCTTCCGCGTTCACCACCAATTCCAATATATTCAGAAGCTTACGGGCATCGCCACCAGCATAACGCAGCAATGATTCCGTTTCTTCCAGCACAATTTCACGATGCTTCAGTTCCGAATCGGTGGTAATGGCATGATGTGCCAATTCAAGCAAATCTTCATTGTCCAAGGGTTTCAAAACATAAACCTGACAACGTGATAGGAGTGGAGTGATGACTTCGAAGGAAGGATTTTCGGTGGTAGCACCAATCAAAGTTACAGTTCCGTTTTCAACAGCACCGAGCAGCGAATCTTGTTGCGATTTGCTGAAACGGTGAATCTCGTCGATAAACAAAATCGGGTTTCCGCCTTGCGAAAAAAACCGATTGGATTTGGCTTTTTCTATTACTTCGCGCACATCTTTTACGCCAGAAGTGACTGCACTGAGCGTATAAAACGGTCGGTCCAGCTTGTTGGCAATAATCTTGGCCAACGTAGTTTTGCCCACTCCGGGCGGTCCCCAAAGTATAAATGATGCCACTCGACCCGATTCAATCATCTGTCGCAGAATGGCTTTCTCGCCAACCAGATGCTTTTGGCCAATATAATTGTCGAGTGTTTGTGGGCGGAGGCGTTCGGCTAAAGGTGGCATTGGATAAAGATTTGAAGATTAAAAAAAATGAAAATGAGTGTATTATCCTAGCACTTCTACCAACTTAGAAATGTGATCGGGAGTTGTACCACAGCAGCCACCAATAATATTTGCCCCGGCATTAGCTAATTGCATGGCAAAAACAGCCATCATTTCGGGAGTTTCAGGGAATATTGTTTCTCCATTTTGGAATATTGGCAATCCAGCATTAGCATGAATTAAAATTGGAATACATTCATCAGCAAGGCGTATTTCTTTTGTAATTTGTATCATGCCTTCAATGCCATTGCTACAATTGGCACCAACAACGTGCGCACCTGCTTCTTTCAATGCCACTACCATTTCGGCTGGTGAAACACCCATCATGGTGCGGTATTCTCCAGTCTGAAGATAATCAAAAGTCATGGTACAAATTACTTCGCAAGGCGTGTTTTCCCTGGAAGCCTTTACCGCAATAACAGCTTCGTCAAGTGCTGTCATGGTTTCAATTACAAGTGCATCAGAACCACCTTCATAAAGTGCGACGGCTTGTTCTTTAAAAGCCTCGTAAATTTCTTCTTCGGAAACTTCCCCCATCATCAATATCACTCCTGTTGGGCCGATTGAGCCCAATACATATTTGTCATCTCCAGCTGCTTGACGAGATATTTCTGCTGCTTTTCTGTTGAGGGTATACACTTCATTTTCAAGTCCAAATCCCTTTAATTTGAATTTGTTTCCACCAAAGCTATTTGTTTCTATGGTGTCGGCTCCAGCATCTATATAACTTTGGGCTATTGCCAGTACAGCCTCGGGATGGGTTATATTCCACTCTTCTGGACATTCGCCAGATTTTAAACCTTTGGCTTGCAAAAAAGTGCCCCATGCCCCATCCGAAATCAATGTTTTGCCTTCCGAGATGAGTTGTAAAAGGGTTGTTTTCATATATGTATTAATTATTTATAAGAATTGAAAAATTGGGATTGCATTGATTTATTAACAGTAAAAGACTCACTTAGAAATCTTTTTCTCTTCGATTTCATTATTGATGGAGATGATTTGAACTGCAAATATAGTCAGAATTAATCAATTTGTAAGGATTTGAAAAATGATAAATTGATAAGAATTCTATAATCAATTGAGTCATCCGATACTGTATAAATGGGTTGGGTAAAATTAATTTAAAATAGTTGAACGGATTATTTAAGTCTTGTTTTTTCCCAAAGATGTGCTTTTAGCTTAAAAACATGCTGTTTATTCGTGTTTTTTTACGACCTTTGCACCCCAAATACACTTATAAAAATTTGAATGAAAACAAATAATGAAAAATGGCAAGGAAGTTCGAAAGGAAAATCGACTGCTGGTGCCAGCCGTGATGGTAAACCGTTTGAAAAACGCGATGTGAAATCGATATTGAAAGGCTCAAGAGGAGCCGCAAAATTTGGTTCAGATAAACCAACTTCCGGAAGCGCTGATTATAAAAAGAGAGATGATAGTCGTCCTGCTTATGGAGACAGAAAACCTTACGGAAGTTCGGATGCTAAACCAGCTTATGGTGATAGAAAACCTTATGAAAACAGAGATGCGCAACCAACAGGTGACCGCAAAAGATTTGAATTGAAAGATGCTGGACGTGCTGCCTATGGCGATAGAAAACCTTACGAAAGTAGAGATTCAAAACCTTCCTTTGGAGCTAGAAAACCATATGTAGGCGGTGGTGATAAACCTGCCTATGGAGATAGAAAACCTTTTGGTGGTGGAGATAGTAGACCAGCTTTTGGAGACAGAAAACCTTATATTGGTGGTGGCGATAAACCTGCTTACGGTGATAGAAAACCTTACAGTGGCGGTGGAGATAAACCTGCTTATGGTGATAGAAGGCCAGCATTTGGTGACCGCAAACCATGGGAAAATAGAGACAGCAAACCAGCATATGGTGATAGAAAGCCTGCCTATGGTGATGCAAAACCTGCTTACGGTGACAGAAAACCTGCTTATGGTGATGCTAAGCCTGCCTATGGCGATAGAAAACCTTTTGGCGGCCGCGATAGCAAACCGTCTTTTGGTCCTAGGAAACCTTTTGACAAGGATGCAAGACAAGATAATTTGGACAGTAATGGGGAGAAAATCTACGGTAGACCACAATTTTCATCAAATGATGAGCCTAGTGGTGCAAAACTAGCTTTCCAAAAATTACCTGAAGGTACAAAATCAGAATTTAAGGAAACTCGTTATGACAATAAAAAGGATGGCGTTACTTTCCGTAAACGCAGTGATGATGGTTATGACCCAAATGCCAAATATAGTAATAAGAAACAATTAGAATATAAAAAAGTGATGGCAGATTTGACTCAGCCATTGCGATTGAATAAATTTTTGGCGAATGCTGGTATTTGCTCTCGTCGTGAAGCTGATGAATATATCAAAGCGGGTGTTATTTCAGTAAATGGCGAAATTGTTACTGAAATGGGTGTGAAAGTATTGCATACAGATAAAGTTATGTTCCACGAACAAACCGTACAATCAGAGAAAAAAGTATATTTATTGCTCAATAAGCCAAAAGATTGCGTAACAACAACTGAAGATACTCATGAACGTTTGACTGTTCTTGATTTGGTGAAGAATGCTTGTAGCGAAAGAATTTATCCAGTGGGTCGCTTGGACAGAAATACAACTGGCGTATTACTTTTGACTAATGATGGCGACTTGGCCTCTAAACTAACGCATCCAAAGTATGACAAGAAAAAAATCTATCATGTAGCGTTAGACAAAGTACTTGAAGAAGCTGATTACAATACCATTTTAGCTGGTGTTTCATTGGATGACGAAATGATTGCCGCAGATGCACTTGAATTTGTGAAACAAGGTGATTTGAAGCAAGTTGGAATAGAAATTCACTCTGGTCAAAACCGCGTTGTTCGTCGTATATTTGAAAAACTGGGTTATAAAGTGATTCGATTGGATAGAGTTTTCTTTGCTGGACTTACCAAAAAGAGTCTTCCACGTGGAAAATATCGTTTCTTGAATGAACGAGAAGTGAATATGCTTAAAATGGGAGCTCACGCCTAAATAATTAATAATTAATAATTAAAAATTAATAATGCATAATTCATAATTAAAGTACAACTCCTCTGCAACTATTGTAGGGGAGTTTTTGTTTTACTTCAGTAATAGATTAGAGAAACCTAGTTCTGAAAATACTGGACTAAAAATCAATACTAACAAAATGTTATTTGCGTTATTTGCGTTCAAAATTCTTTTAGTATAAATTTAGGCATAGTTTAAAGAAATCAATACTTGCATAGTTACCCTTTAGGGGCTAGGGGTTCGTTGTTTCATTAGAGTTCATACAACATTGTTATTAAATTATATTCCCCAGATAAAATGAAAAAGGTTGTTATTGCCGGAGGAACCGGATTTATAGGCACTTATCTTGCCACAAGATTCAGAGAAATTGGTTTTAAAGTCGTAATAGTGTCACGAAACCCCGAACATGTATCGTGGATGTCAAATGATTTGCAACAAGCTGTAGAAGGTTCTGAATTGGTAATTAATCTGGCAGGCAAATCTATAAACTGTAGGCACAATGCAGCTAATAGAAAAGCCATTCTGGAATCGAGGATTAAAAGTACAAAATTGATTGGTGAAGCAATTACTGCATGTAGTGAACCTCCAAAACTATGGGTAAATGCTAGTGCATCTGCAATTTATAAAGCATCGGAAGAAAAAGCCATGACTGAAGATGAAACCGATTTAGCAACTGGTTTCATGGCAGATGTTGTAAGTGAATGGGAAAGTACCTTTTTTGAATTTGAATTGCCCGGAACTCGTCAGGTAGCATTGAGAACTTCTGTGGTTTTGGGAAAAAATGGAGGTGCCTTAAAACCGTTAGCTTTATTAAGTCGTTTGGGATTAGGAGGTAAACAGGCCGATGGAACACAGATTTTTAGCTGGTTACACATTGAAGATTATTTCAAAATCGTTCAGTTTTTAATCAAAGAAACTTCTATTCAAGGTGTTATCAATTGCACGGCACCAAATCCATTAACGAATAATGATTTTATGAATTCGCTTCGCAATACAGTTTCTGCATTTTTTGGTATTCCCGCACCGCGCTTTGCAATAATCATTGGTGCAAGGTTGATGGGTACTGAATCCAAATTACTACTTGACAGTTCGTTTTTACTACCAAAGCGACTTCTTGAATGTGGTTATAAATTTGCATTCCCTAATATCGATAAGGCATTGGTAGATTTATTGAAATAACTACCAGTTTATTGAAGCTAAACCTTGTTCTTTTAAATACTCATTTGCCAAAGAAAAATGAGAGTTTCCAATAAATCCACGGTAAGCAGAAAGAGGTGAGGGGTGAACTGATTTCAAAACAAGATGTTCATTTATGTCAATAAAATCACATTTTTTTTGTGCATAAGCACCCCACAGCATGAATACCAAATGTTGTTTTTCGGCTGCAAGTTTATGAATAACAGCATCTGTAAATGACTCCCAACCATTGCCTTGATGCGAACCCGCTTTGTGAGCTTCTACTGTCATGGTGGCATTTAGTAATAGTACACCCTGTTGTGCCCAATGAGTTAGATTTCCGCTAAATGGTGCTAAAATTCCCAAATCACGAAAAATTTCCTTAAATATATTCCGTAATGATGGCGGGAAAGCTACTCCATCATTTACCGAAAAACAAAGTCCATGTGCTTGACCTTCTTCGTGATAGGGATCTTGCCCAATTATCACCACTTTCACATTGTCCAACGGACATTGCTCGAATGCATTGAATATAAGTCGTTTTGGTGGGAAAATCTGTTTTGACTCATATTCCTTCTCTACAAAAACAGTCAGCCTTTTAAAATAATCCTTTTCAAATTCCGATTGGAGAAACTCTTTCCACGAAGGTTCAATATTTACGTCCATTTTTTTTAGTTGATAGTTGAGAATTTAAAGTTAAAGAGTGTCCTGCATTCATTTAAGATTTGTAAGCTCCTCGCTGTCAACTGCTTCTTTTAATTGTTTCATTGCTTGCTCCAAAACACTCCGAGGACAAGCGGTATTCAACCGTAGATGATATTCACCTCCAGGACCAAATATTGTTCCTTTATTCAATCCCAATCCTGCTTTGTGAACAAAAAAGTTCTGTAAATCATCGGTTTTCATTCCTAATTCTTCGCAATTTAACCACAACAAATAGGTTGCTTCTGGAACCATAGGTTTAATTTGTGGAATGTTGGTTTTAAGGAAATTAATCACGTAATCGATGTTAGCTTCCACATATTCAAGCATTTGTGTTCTCCATTCAGCACCTTTCTCATAAGCGGCTTGCGTTGCTACATAAGCGAATGTATTTCCACCAGTTTGTTCTATTCTTTCCAAATAATTGACATATTTGGCACGTAATTCTGAATTTGGGATGATATATGATGAGCTCACCAATCCTGGCATGTTGAAAGTTTTGGTTGGTGCCATAAGTGTCACGCTACTGTTGGCAGCTGTTTCTGAAACACTGGCAAAAGGAATGTGTTTTTTGCCGTGGAGAACCAAATCCGAATGAATTTCATCTGATATAACCACAATATTATGTTTTGCACATATATCTGCCAATCGAATTAAAGTTTCAGCATCCCATGTAGTTCCACCCGGATTGTGCGGATTACACAATATGAACATGCGCGTTTTTGATGTGATTTTTTGTTCCAAATCCTCGAAATCCATTTCATATCTGCCATTCACTTCTTTCAATTGATTGTAAACCAATTCACGATTGTTGTTTTTGACAACGTGGATGAATGGATAATAAACCGGTGGTTGAATAATGATTTCATCACCAATTTTACTATAAGTCTCAACGGCAAAAGCGATGCCCGAAACAATTCCCGGTAAAAATCCAGCCCACTGTTTTTTTACGTCCCAGTTGTGAAGTTCTTTAATCCAATGAGTTAGTGCTGGAATAAAACCCTTAGGTTCCATGGAATATCCAAGAATCGGATGCTCGCAACGTTCACGAATGGCATCGAAAATAAAGTCTGGCGTGCGGAAATCCATATCGGCTACCCAAAGTGGCAATACATTTTCTGTTCCAAAAAGAGCTTTGCAACGTTCAATTTTTACTGCATCGGTATTATGGCGATCAATTATTTCAGCAAAGTTATAATTCATGTTTGTAATTTGAAAATGTACATAATAAATAAAAGGAGATTATCGAATTATCTCTTCAATCGGTTTGCCAATGTTGGCGTTCGGCATTGGAATATTCAATATTCTGGATATTGTTGGTGCAATATCTGTTGTATTATAAGATGTTATCACTTTTTGTGGAGCGATTTTTCCACCAAAGAAATACAGAGGCGTGTAGGAAGTGATGGCATTCGATTCTCCTACGGGATTGTTTTTGTCATCCACTTCCATCCAACCCGGTAGTAAAGTAATAATAATGTCGCCAACACTATTTTTGTTTGTTGAATTACGGATTCTGTCCATTACACTGTTGCCATTTCCACCAAAATTCAATACTTGTGATGATGTGTATGCCGCCTGAATGCCTTCAAACTCTAACATAAAATCAGCTATCGTTTGTTGAATTTCTCGAAAGTTGACTTTTTTCTCTTCAATCTTTTTTTTGTTGAGATAAATATTTTTGGCATAATAACCATCAATCCAACGTTCTTGACCGTAAACCGCCATCAAATATGTGCTGAGCAATGCCATTGAACGATTGGCATTAAAATAGCCGGCAGGAATTTTATTTTCACCCAAGATGGTGGGCGAATGCACTGCGGTTTGATTCCCAAACATGAATACCAGGGTTTTGTCCAAGCCTATTTTGCTGTCTACATTTTGAATAATACTTTGAATCTCTTTGTCCAATCGTAAGTAAATATCTTCTTTTTCAGCTGATTGCAGCGAAAATGTTTTTTCATTTGGTGTTCTTACCGTAAATTGCAACATCAACATATCTGGATATTTGTCCATTCCCAGTTGCTCTTCGGTAATTATTTTCAAACCCAATTCAGCCACAAGAGAATTGGCCGACGGAGTTGATTTAAGTATAGTTGCCAATGAGTTTTTAGATTTCTTACTGCTAGGGTCGTACAGAAACCCATTTTTCTTGTCTTCTTTGTTGGGTAAATTAAAGTAGGTATTGATGGCAAACATAGGTGTCCATGACCGAGTGGCGTAGGTATTGAAAGTTCCGTTCACGTTCATTTCATCTGCCCAGCGCGAAAGTCCGTCGGTGTAGTAGCCTGTAGTAATCCATTTTTGCTGCACATCATCCAGCCATGCTACGCTTTTAGCCGTGTGACCGCCCAACATGATGGCATCTTCGGCATTTATTGCCACTGTGTAACTCTTTGATTTATTGGGATAAGCCAGCATTAATTCATCCGAAATGGTACTCGAAAGCAAATTGTGAGCTGACACGGTTTGTTTGGTGCCAATTCCAATTTGATTGTCATCCTCGATGATTGATTGAATATTTGAGGTTTCACGACTATAATAATTATTTCCGGCAATGCCATTATAGAAAGGCGTTGAACCAGTCATCACCGTAGCAATGTCCGATGCGTTACCAGCCGAAACAATATCATAATGCACATTCTGACAGTTTGCCCCTTTTTCAATAATCCGTTTAAAACCATTTGTATCCAAATAATTCCAAAGCAAATCTATGTGTTTTTGTTGCAATCCATCCACCATTATGCCTATCACCAAACGTGGTTGTTCGGTGATGCTTGGTTGTGAAAATGTATTTAAACTATTGAGTAATGAAATAATTATCAGTAGTATTACGCGAAAGTAGCAACTCATTCTAATTGAAATTATAAACTGAATAGTATTTGAACATTAATTTCTTCTTCGGTGTTTTGGACTTATAAAACTCCCTTGGTACTCGGCAATTCATATTGATATATATCGCGTTTTATGGCCATTTTTATTGATTTTGCCAATGCTTTGAAAATGCCTTCAAGTTTGTGATGTTCGTTTGTTCCTTCTGCTTTGATATTCAGATTCATACGGGCAGCATCACTCAACGATTTAAAGAAATGGTAAATCATTTCGCTAGGTAAATCACCAATATATTCACGTTTGAATTCAGCATCAAAAACCAACCATGCACGACCTCCAAAGTCCAGTGCCACAGAGCACAAGCAGTCATCCATGGGCAAGCAAAACCCGTAGCGCTCAATGCCACGCTTGTTTCCCAAAGCTTTTCCGAATGCTTCGCCTAAAGCTATTGCAGTATCTTCAATGGTGTGATGTTCATCCACTTCCAAATCACCTTTTACCTGAATTGTTAAGTCGCAACCTGAGTGACGTCCAATTTGCTCCAACATGTGGTCGTAGAATTTTAAACCTGTGCTAATGGAGCATTTTCCAGAACCATCCAAGTTGAGTTCAATCAAAATGTCCGTTTCTTTGGTCGTGCGTTTCACACTTGCTGTTCGTTCGCCGGCAAAAAGAAACTCGGTAATCCGATTCCAGTCTGTGGTTTGCAATGCGCAGTATTCCTCCAGGTTTTTTTCTTTCAGAATGTCAGAATTATCGCTAATAAAAATTGCTTTACAACCCAGATTTTTGGCCAATTCCACATCAGTTTGACGATCGCCTATCACAAAAGAACCAGCTAAATCGTAATTTTCCGAAAAATACTCGGTAAGCAGTCCTGTTCCAGGTTTCCGAGTATCTAGTTTTTCCTCAGGAAATGATTTGTCAATAAAAACCTTATCGAAAGTAATGTCTTCGTTTTCCAATATTTGGGTAAACTTAGCTTGAACCCTGTCGAAGTTTTCTTGCGGATAAACGTCTGTTCCCAATCCGTCCTGGTTGGTCACCAAAGCCCACTCGAAGTCGAGTTTATGACGTATAAAATGCAGGTTACGAATAACGCCAGGTAAGAATTCTATTTGTTCAACAGTATCAACCTGAAAAGTGACAGGCGGCTCCAAGATTATGGTGCCGTCGCGGTCGATAAAAAGAACTTTTTTCTTTATGATTTTATTTTCTAAGTCTGTCATGTGATTGATAATAAAATAGTTGCTGTTTGTAGAAACCAATACTAAACCAGTTCTCCGCCGGCTGGCGGACTAGGGGTTTACACAAGTTTAGCCTCAATTAAAATCTCTTCCATTTCAGCTTGTACCAATTGTGCTTCTTCACGGGCAGCAGTTGCATAATCCTTATCCGAAGCAGCATAAATAATCTGACGTGAAGAGTTTACGAGTAAACCGCAAGTGCTGTTTAGTCCGTATTTTGCCACTTCGGCCAAACTTCCACCTTGCGCTCCAATTCCAGGAACAAGTAAAAAGTGTTCTGGGACGATAGCGCGAACATCGGTTAGCATTTCTGCTTTTGTAGCACCTACCACATACATCATATTTTCGTCAGTTCCCCATTTTGCTGATGTTTTCAATACTTTTTGGAACAATAATTCTCCTTCGGCATCACGCATGAACTGAAAATCCAATGCTCCTTTGTTGGACGTCAATGCCAAAAGTGTGACCCATTTACCTTCGTAGGTAAGGAAAGGTGTTACCGAATCTTCGCCCATATAAGGAGCCACGGTTACCGAATCGAACTCCATATTGCCAAAGAAAGTGCGAGCATACATGGCCGAGGTATTGCCTATGTCTCCACGTTTGGCGTCGGCAATGATGAATTGGTCAGGATAATTTTCGCGGATATATTCAACAGTGCGTTCCAATACTTCCCAACCTTCAAGTCCCAAACTTTCATAAAAAGCTAGATTAGGTTTGTAAGCAACACATAAATCGGCTGTAGCGTCAATAATGGCTTTGTTGAACTCGAAAATCGGGTCTTCCGAATCGAATAAATGTTCTGGGATTTTATTTACATCAGTGTCTAATCCTACGCAAAGAAATGATTTCTTGCGTTGTATGTTTTCAAATAATTCTTGTTTGGTCATGTTCTATTTTGTCTAATGTCTAAAGACTATGAAGATTTGTATTGATATTTTTATTTACAGTTGAAATGTTTTAAATTATCATATTATCCCTTTAAAGTTCACTTTCCTTCAGTCGCTCCGAATTTTCAGCCACAATTAGTTGGTCAATAACACCTTGCACATCACCACCCATAAATGCAGAAAGATTATAAATGGTGAAGTTGATGCGATGGTCAGTAATTCGTCCCTGCGGATAATTGTAAGTGCGGATTTTTGCCGAACGGTCGCCGGTAGACACCATGGTTTTCCGTTTCGACCCAATTTCGTCCAGGTATTTTTGATGTTCTATAGCATATAAACGTGACCGTAGCTCGTTCATTGCTTTGGCTTTGTTTTTATGCTGCGATTTCTCGTCCTGACATTGAACAGTAGTTCCAGTTGGGATATGTACCAACCGGATTGCTGAGTATGTGGTGTTAACCGATTGTCCACCAGCACCTGATGAACAAAACGTATCAACGCGAACATCAGATTCTTTCAATTCGTAGTCGAATTCCTCCATTTCAGGAAGCACAGCTACTGTAGAAGCAGAGGTATGCACGCGCCCTTGGGTTTCGGTTTGTGGCACACGTTGCACGCGGTGAACGCCCGATTCGTATTTCAATGTTCCATAGACGTTCTCGCCTGAAACAGTAAAAATAATCTCTTTGAAACCACCAGAAGTTCCTTCGCTAGTATTGGTGATTTCTATTTTCCAACCTTTTGTCTCACAGTATTTTTGATACATTCTAAAAAGATCACCAGCGAAAATAGCAGCTTCATCTCCACCTGTACCACCACGAATTTCCACGATAGCATTCTTGTTATCTTCTGGATCGGCAGGAATCAACAGCAACTTGATATTTTCTTCCATTTCTGGAATTTTTGGTTCTATTTCATCCACTTCAGCTTTCGCCATTTCACGCATTTCGGCATCTGTTTCAGTGTTCAACAGTTCTTTAGCTTCTGCCAAATGTGTAAGTGCATTTCTATATTCATGTTGCGCCTCCATGATTCTTTGCAATTCACGATATTCTTTGCTGAGTTTTACATAACGTTTCATGTCGCCAATCACGGCGGGATCGGTTATCAAGGTCGAAATCTCTTCGAACTTATGCTGTAACCCTTCTAATTTTTCTAATAATGTTTTTTCAGCCATAAAATATCTCGAATCGTGTAATTGATGAATTGTAAAATTGAATACTGTTTATTTTTTATTTTTCAAATTTATTTTTTCCCTGTGTTCCGCTTCATCCCTTAAATTATTTACAAAGCGTTTCAATCGCCATTCCATAATCGATTTAAATCTACTTTGAGTGATGAAAATGTCAAAAAACCAACCAAATCGGACGTGATTTTCAAGAGTATACCATGTTCCAACTTCTTTTTTTGGTATAACAGTGAAAGTTGCAAACATTTTTTTCATAAACCCATTTGAGTAAAGCAAATCGATATAGAATTCGGATTTCCCATTTGAATAGGACTTTTTGGATAACTTGCTGTCAACAATGATATTAGGATAAGTAATCATATCGGTGATAATTACATCTCCTATTCCTCTAATCACGCCAGTTCCCTTGTTAAACGATGTGGATTTGAAATAAAAAAGCATCAAATCTTTTTTCTCTTTTCTTAGGTTCAAGCCTTTTAAAGCCCAACTAAACAATCCATCCAAATCGTACCTCATTTGGTTGTCAAAATCATTGGCTACCGAATTGCTAATGCTGTCCGATGCTTTTACCCATACCTGACAGTAAGTTACAAATTCGCCATCACGATAAACCGTAGAAATAGAATCAGTTGGCGATGCCAAGCATGATAACGAGATGAATAAAACGAATAAAAGAAGTTGCAAACGGTTTTTCATTTAATGTCTAAATAAAACCTTGTTGAATTGGATTTGGAATTCTATTATTTATCATTTTTTTGTCGCTCTTCACTTTCAAATTTCATGTTGTCAGTAAACTTTCTAACTCTCCATTCTACTATTTTCTTGTATCGATTTTGAGTTATAAAGATATTAAAAAACCAACCAAATTTAATCTTGAAATTTGTCACATATAGTTGTTCGTTGTTTTTCTGTGGAATAACAGTAATGTAGCCATAAGCTTTGTCCAACAACATAGTGGAATATGCTATATCAGCAGTTACTTTCCCAGTTCCATTCAGATATTTGGTTTTTGCGACTATGGCATCAACTTTTATGTTTTTGAAACTTGTTATATTTGGAACCTCTATATCGAAAACTCCATGTGTTATTCCAGTTTTTAAATCGTGGTTCGACGATTTAAAAACTATAATTAATTCGTTATTCTTTTTTTCTTGTAGCCCCAAATCTTTCAAAGCCCAGTCGAAAAGATGCCCTGGAGAGTTGTGAAAATCAGTTACTAGATATTCAGTTACCTCAGACGTTACTTTATTCGACGATTTTACTCTCCGTTGACATTGTGTTGTAAATTCACCGTCTTTGTATACCGTAAATGTAGTATCTATCGGTAAAGCTAATACTGGCAAAACTAATGAAAAGAAAAAAAACAGGAAGAAAAAAGTATACTTAATCATTTTAGAGACCAGAAATGTATAATTATATGAAAATAATGAATAAACATAACAATTGAGTCATTGTAAAGTTCGATTGTTGATTTCTCCCTTTAATTGAACCCTAACTGTCAACTTATAATTATTAACTATAAACTGTGTTTTTCCACCCACAATCTTGCATTCACAAACGCCTCCATCCATGGAGTAATTTGGTCTTGCGCTTTTCGGTCGGCTGGGTAATGCGCCCATTGCCAAGGGAAAATGGCACGTTCCAAGTGAGGCATCATGGCCAAGTGGCGACCGTCAGCAGAGCAAATACCGGCAACTCCGTAGTCCGAACCGTTCGGATTGGCGGGATAAGCAGTATATGAGTATTTCGCAATCACGTGATAATCATTTTCAACTTGTGGCAAATAGAATTTTCCTTCGCCGTGAGCCACCCAAACACCTAATTTGCTACCACCCAACGAGCCAAACATCACAGATTGATTTTCAGGAATTGTTAAGCCAACAAAAGCCGACTCAAATTTATGTGAATCGTTGTGCAACATGCGTGGTTGAACTTCGTGTTCTGGGTTTATCAATCCAAGTTCCACCATCAATTGGCAGCCGTTACAAATACCCAAACTCAAAGTGTCGGTGCGTTTGTAGAAATTATCCAAAGCCAATTTTGCTTTTGCGTTGAACAAGAATCCACCTGCCCAACCTTTTGCAGAACCTAATACGTCGGAATTGGAGAAACCACCGCAGAATACGATAAGGTTTACATCTTCCAATGTTTCACGTCCCGAAGCCAAGTCGGTCATGTGGACGTCTTTTACATCAAACCCTGCAAGATACAATGAATAAGCCATTTCGCGTTCACCATTTGTTCCTTTTTCGCGGATAATGGCAGCAGTGATACCACTTGGTTTGCGGTCTTGTGATAGGTTGAATTGTGAGAATTTACCGTTGAATGACTTGTCAAAGTTGAATTCCAGCGGTTGGTTTTTGTAATTGTTGAAACGAGCCGAAGCGCAGATTTCACCACTTTGTTTGCGGTCGAGCAAATAAGAAGAGCGGAACCAAACGTCACGCAATTCGTTGATGGAGAAATTATATTCAGCTGTTTTCTTTTTGATTTCCAATCGTCTTTCGGCAATAGGAGTGGCAATGCGTGCATAGCCAACGCCGTTTGCTTCCAATATTTTTTCAACTGCTCTTCTGTCTTTTACTTGAATCAATACACCTGGATTCTCGGCAAAAAGGATATTTACCAATGAAGTTTCGGCAATGTCATCCAATTTCACGCTCAAACCACCTGTTGAATTGGCAAAACACATTTCCAACAAAGCTGTAATCATTCCGCCTTCAGAAATGTCGTGACCAGAAAGTATCAACTCTTTGCCCACCATTTCCTGAATGCTGTCGAAAGCATCTTTGAAGTATTCTGCATCTTGTACGGTCGGAACTTCTTCGCCCAGTTTGTTCATGGTTTGTCCCAATACAGAACCACCTAATTTATGTGAGTCGAAAGAGAAATCGACATAATAAACTGCCGATTTTGGGTCGTTTACCAATACCTGACCTACTGTTTTCTGAACTTCAGAAACTTCAGCGCCTGCCGAAATAATTACTGTTCCAGGTGAGAAAACTTTATCATCACCATATTTTTGAGTCATCGAAAGGCTGTCTTTTCCTGTTGGAATGTTGATGCCCAGCGAGCAAGCGAAATCGCTACAAGCTTCTACCGCTTTGTAAAGACGAGCATCTTCACCTGGATTTTTACAAGGCCACATCCAGTTTGCACTTAATGAAACGCTCGCTAAACCTTCTGTTAATGGAGTCCAAACGATATTTGTTAAAGCTTCTGCAATGGCCAACACCGAGCCTGCTTCCGGATTTACCATGGCAGCCAATGGAGCATGACCAATAGAAGTGGCAATGCCCGTTTTACCGCGGTAATCCAAGGCTACAACGCCAAGGTCACTCAATGGTAACTGGATTTCTCCCGCACCTTGCTGACGTGCAATTTTACCTGTAATCGAGCGGTCAACTTTGTTTGTCAACCAATCTTTACAAGCCACCGATTCCATTTGCAACACGTTTTGAATATATTCAAGCAAATTATCTTCGCTCACTTCAATGGCTGCGTATTTTTCTTCAATTGTATTGTCGGTAATCACCGTGCGAGGTGGTTTTCCAATCATATAACCAAGTGGTAAATCTATTGGGGCAGCCCCCCATCCCCCTGAAGGGGGAGTTTGGTTAGCTAATTCATTTTTAATTGAATTTAGAACGTTGTCAATATCAGAAATTACTTCTTCGTTTGTAAATCGAATTACTTTAAAATTGTATTCCTCAAATAGTTGAGTACGTAGTTTATCATATTCTACTGTTTCAGGTTCATTATGGTATTTTCCATCAACTTCAATTACCAAACTTTTCTCCAAACATATAAAATCTGCTATACAATCACCGATAATATGTTGTCTTCTAAATTTGAAGCCATCAAGATGTTTGGATTTTAATTGTTCCCAAAGAAATTCTTCAGCAGGAGTTGGATTGTGTCTGTGTTTAACAGCCAATTCTTTTAATCCAGAGTACATTGACGGATAAGCCGTTTGGACTCCGGTCTTTTCCCCCTTCAGGGGGCTAGGGGGCATCACGAATGTTAGTCTCATATCACCAGTAGTTTCGCCCACCACGTACATTGGAGCACGTTCGCGTTCAGCAATTCGGCGTACACTTTCAATATCTTCTTGCTTGATAATCATTCCCATACGTTCCTGACTTTCGTTGCCAATAATTTCTTTGGCACTTAAAGTTGGGTCGCCAACAGGAAGTTTTGATACATCTATTTTTCCACCGGTGCTTTCTACCAATTCCGATAGACAGTTCAAATGACCACCAGCACCGTGGTCGTGGATAGAAACAATAGGATTATTTTCAGATTCTGCCAAGGTACGTATCACGTTTGCAACACGTTTTTGCATTTCTGGATTGGCACGTTGTACGGCATTTAGCTCAATGGCATTGTCGTAGGCACCAGTCTGAACAGATGAAACAGCTGCGCCACCCATACCAATTCGATAGTTGTCACCACCCATCACCACCACTTTTTCGCCAACAGCGGGTTCAGCTTTTAACGCATCGCGCATTGTGCCAAAACCAACACCGCCAGCCATCATAATCACTTTATCGAATCCAAATTTCTTACCGTTTTCTTCGTGTTCGAAAGTCAATAACGAACCACAAATAATAGGCTGTCCGAATTTATTTCCAAAATCAGACGCACCATTCGAAGCCTTGATAAGTATTTGTTCCGGTGTTTGGTACAGCCATTTACGTGCTGCCATTGTTTTTTCCCAAGGACGGTCAGTGCTTTTCCCAGAACCATTTACGTCAGGACGAGGATAGCTGGTCATATAAACAGCTGTTCCTGCCATTGGCAAACTGGCTTTTCCACCTGCCAAACGGTCGCGGATTTCACCACCACTACCAGTAGCAGCACCATTGAAAGGCTCAACTGTAGTTGGAAAATTATGTGTTTCGGCTTTCAGTGAAATCACCGATTCTATTTCTTTTATTTCAAAAAAGTCAGGTTTATCGCCACTTTTTGGTGCAAATTGTTCAATTCTTGGTCCTGCATTAAACGACACGTTGTCTTTGTAGGCGGATACCAAGCGATTTGGATTCTCCTCAGAGGTTTTGCGAATGAGTTTGAAAAGCGTCAGTTCTTTTTCTTCACCATCAATGATATATTGTCCGTTGAAAATTTTGTGGCGGCAATGTTCCGAGTTTACTTGCGAAAAACCAAATACCTCACTGTCAGTCAGCTTACGTCCAATTTTTTCTCTTACATCATTCAAATAATCAATTTCGTCCTCATTCAACGCCAAACCTTCTTTGGCATTATAAGCTGCAATATCGTCAATATACAAAATTGCCTCTGGCAATTTATTTGTTGTAAACACTTCTTGATTTACACCGGTGTAAATTCTTTGCAACATTGGGTCATACTCCAAACCGCCTTTAGCTGAGGGAGTTTGTGGCATAGCTGTAAATTCTTCGATACGAATAATACCGCCAATTCCCATGTTCTGAGTAATTTCAACGGCATTGGTACTCCATGGAGTAATCATTTCGCGGCGTGGGCCAACATAATTTCCTTCTACTGTTTGTTGATTAAGAAGCACAGCTTCACCAAAAAGCCATTCTAACTTTCGGACATCATCAGCCGCAAGTGGTTGGTTAGATTGCACTGCATAAAGATGTTGGGCGGGAGTTCGGAAAAATTGAATCATGATAATATGTTGAAGTTATTGAAGATGCGATGAATGGAACTGTCAGATATTAAAGTGTTTATCTGTAATTCTGATACGATTTAAATTTGAACGCAAAGATAGTCATTTTAAGTGGGGAATAAAATATTTGAATTGTCAATATTCATTAGTAAAAAAGAAAATTCCAATAGCTAATTATCGATTTTTAGTAACTCATCTTTTATCGTCTTTATAACATTTTCCCTTTAATTTGAACTTCAAAATATATTACTTCAGTCATTTACACCGTTAATTGCTAAATACAAGTTAAGGATTCGTCCTAGTTGCGTTAAAAACTAGTAATGTGTCGGTGTACATGCTATGCAAATAGCTGTTAAACGAAGAAATAAATCTATCTTTGCACCTAAATTATATGTATAAATCTCTTATCCAATAGAATGAAAACAGTTTTTAAAGTTAGTATTTTAGTATTGTTTTTTGCTTTCACATCATCAATTCTTGCTCAAAAGTTAGAAAATGTACCTCTTAAAAGTGTTTCTGTCGATAAATCAACTTCAAAAATAACTCCAAAGATTGCAATTGAAGCAGGATATATTAATCCTGTTAGATTTGGTTCAGGTTCAAGTTCTACTTATTTTAATGGTGGTAGGATTGGTGTAACAGCCAATTATGATCTTAAAAATAATTTTAGTTTGCTTACAGGTGTGCTTTATTCAGTTGTATATTCAAATAAACAACAAGGTTATCCAAGTTCAACCTTTGTGACATACAAAACGCTGGGACATTTTCTCGATATTCCACTTCATGCAACTTATAACCTTCCAATTACGAATACCTTGAAGGTTTTTGCATTTGCTGGACCAAGTTTGAATGTAGGATTGTACCAAAAACAAGATATAACTTCGACCCAAACTTACTCTGCTTCTAACCCACTTTATGTGGCCCCAAAAACAATAGACTTCTACAAAGAATCTGTACTGAACCGACTTAATCTTCAACTTGGAGTTGGCGGTGGAGTTCAATGGAAACATTTACAGCTAAAATCGGGTTACGACTTTGGGATTAACAATTTAAACAAGGTAGATACTGGGAATTTGTACCAAAAAGGTTGGTACGTTACTTTTTCTTACGAATTCTAATTGATTTACTACTTGATTAGTTTGAAAGATTAAACTTTTTAAAAGGCTAAACTCAATTTAAGGGTTTAGCCTTTTTGATAAATCTAATGTTGAGTCCCATCCGAAAAGTCCATTTTTCAAAAAGTTGAAAAATGCATAATTTTCGGATTTTTATTCGTTATTATTTTGATTGTGTATGCAAATACATTAATTTGCATATTATAACATATATTTATT
>Ga0247844_1000638_pt1 | contig 72543 bp, 65 predicted proteins | sample LaCtaG_FD_192421 | JGI IMG/M metagenome (GOLD analysis project Ga0247844, IMG submission 192421) | Freshwater microbial communities from meromictic Lake La Cruz, Castile-La Mancha, Spain - LaCruzMarch201714.5m_1 | ecosystem: Environmental > Aquatic > Freshwater > Lake | place: Spain: Castile-La... | reverse complement strand
TCTACTTTCTGGAATGCCGTTGCACTCGGTGGATTAATGGTTTTTCTATGGATTTTAGAGATCATCCCCATTTATTTAACTGCGCTCCTCCCATTAGTTCTAGCTATTCCGCTTGGAATTCTTAAACCTGCTGAATTAGCAAGTGCTTACGGTAATAGTAATGTTTATTTGTTTTTGGGTGGATTTATCTTGGCCTTAGGACTTGAAAAATGGCGGGTGCACGAACAAATTGCCCACGGAATATTAACCATTGTTGGGGATTCAAAACCTAGAATTTTACTTGGGTTTATTTTTAGCACCGGATTCATTAGCATGTGGATTTCCAATACCGCAACTGCGCTGATGATGCTTCCTATGGCAATGGCTATAATTCACGCTCTTCCTGTGAATCATCAAAAATCAAAATTTAGTCTCTATTTAGTCTTGTCGATTGCTTATGCATCGAGTATTGGTGGAATGGCTACGCTTGTTGGTACACCAACCAATACACAAATGGCGGCTATTTTAGAACAAAATTATGGGATTACTATTGGGTTTTTTGAATGGATGAAAATTGCTTTGCCTATTAGTTTGCTAATGCTTTTAATTACTTACGTTTATTTTTATTTTTCGCTTGGTAAAGAACGACTAGATTTACATGATTTTAAAATTGTAAAAAAACCTTGGTCCACGGAACAAATTAGGGTGATTTTAGTATTTGGTGGGGTGGTTTTTTTATGGATCTTTAAGGACTTAATCAATGATCTTACACCAGTAAAATACGACGATGAAAATGTGGCCATATTAGGCGCTGTCTTATTGTTTATCATTCCTGCCAATAAAACGAAAAAGCCACTTTTGAATTGGTCGGATACTGAAAAATTGCCATGGGGAATTTTATTACTTTTTGGCGGTGGATTGGCGCTTGCTAAAATGTTAGAAGTGAATGGTATAGTTGCCTTATTAACGGATGTACTCGCATCGTTTAATAATGAATCGATCTTTGTCATTATTGTTGCGATGGTCGCTATTACTATTTTTGCATCAGAATTATTATCGAACCTAGCCTTGGTTGTTATTTGTGTTCCAATTGTTGCGGCCTTCGCAAAATTTGCAGGTTTAGATATCCTGCAATTATGTATTCCTCTCACCTTAGCGGCAAGTTGTGCCTTTATGCTTCCGATGGGAACTCCGCCGAATGCAATTGTTTTTTCTTCTGGTTTTGTTTCTATGGGACAGATGGCAAGGGCCGGTTTAGTATTAAATATTATAGGGATTATCCTCATTTCTTTTTTTGGTATATTATTTTTATAATCTTTTGGTTATATTCGCTTAATAAATTAAGCCTATGTTTTACGCTAAAAGACTTTTTGATGTTCCCTATCACCAAGTAAAAAATTATCCTAATGCTACGATGTTTGTTACCAAAATAGCAGGTGATTGGGTGGCTACTTCTACACAACAATTTCTCGATGAGGTCATGCTTGTTTCTAGGGGGCTAATTGCACTCAATGTTCAAAAAGGAGATCGGGTTTCTGTATCAGCTAATAACAGGGTAGAGTGGAATATCTTTGACATTGCTGTCCAACAAATAGGGGCAATTCTAGTACCGCTTTATCCAACCAGTTCCGAATCTGATTATTCATTTATAATCAATAATGCTTCTGTGAAATTATTCGTGGTTTCTAATAAAGAATTGTTTGATAAAGTCGAAAAAATCCGGTCCAATACACCTTCGCTAAGCTCAGTTTTTACTTTTGATGAAGTGGAGGGAGCGACTAATTGGAAAGCGATTCATAAAGAAGCAGCAAAAGTCGACGAAAGTGAGGTTATTAAGCGCATGGCTGAAGTGGCCCCAGAAGATATGGTGACAATCATTTATACTTCTGGTACCACTGGGAATCCCAAAGGTGTAATGCTTTCACACATAAACTTATTGTCAAATGTGGAAGCGTGTATTGCTCCTATCCCTGCATCTCAAGGTTCGAAAGTACTTTCTTTTTTACCTGTTTGCCATGTTTATGAACGCATGTTACATTACTTGTATATGTATTTAGGTTGCTCTGTTTATTTTGCAGAATCCATGGAAACTATTGGTGAAAATATTCGAGAAGTGAAGCCTGAGGTCTTTTCAGCTGTTCCACGTTTAATCGAAAAAGTTTTCGATAAAATAATGGCGAAAGGAGAGGATCTTTCTGGTATAAAACGAAAATTGTTCTTTTGGGCCGTTTCCTTGGCAGAAGAGTACGATTTTATGGGTAAAAGTTCTTGGTATCAATTTAAATTAAGTATCGCTCGGAAATTAATTTTTAAAAAATGGCAGGAAGCTTTGGGAGGAAATGTTAGGGCGATTGCTTCTGGAAGTGCTGCCTTACAACCTAGATTAGCACGTATTTTCTTTGCTGCCGATATTCCTATTCTTGAAGGTTATGGCTTGTCGGAAACTTCACCGGTTGTATCGGTGAATTGTTTTGTTAAAGGGGTTCGTATTGGTTGTGTTGGACAATTAATTGAGAAAGTCGAAGTCAAAATTGCTGAGGATGGCGAAATCCTTGTTAAAGGGCCAAATGTGATGATGGGATATTTTGAAAATGAAGAAGCTACGAATGAAGTTTTTGATGCGGATGGCTGGTTTCACACCGGTGATATCGGAACGTTTCAAGAAGATAAGTTCTTGAAAATTACAGATCGTAAAAAAGAAATCTTTAAGACCTCTGGAGGAAAATACATCGTTCCTCAAGCCATGGAAAATAAATTTAAAGAGTCTCGTTTTATTGAACAAATAATGGTGGTCGGAGAAGGAGAAAAATTTCCTTCTGCTTTTATTGTTCCGAATTTTGCCTTCATTCGTGAATGGGGAGAAGATAAAAATCAAGATTTTAGTGGACTTTCAAATGCGGAGATCGCGAAATCAAAGTTTGTTAATGACCGAATTGGAGAGGAAATAAATACCTATAATAAGGAATATGGTAATTGGGAGCAGATTAAAAAGTTTGCTTTGTTAGAAAAAGAATTTTCTATTGCGGCGAATGAATTAACACCGACTCTAAAGCTTAAAAGGAAAAAGATAATGGAGAATTATCAAGCTGAATATTCAAATATGTATTTGAATTAAAAAAAAACCACCGGTAAGGTGGTTTTTTTTTAATCTTAGTTTTAATTAATTCGCTTTCTTAGAACAACAAGCTTTTTGTTCGCCTGCGCCACAAGATTTAGTTTCTGATGCACAACAAGATTTCTTTTTCTTACGCTTCTTTTTCTTGTCATCATCATTTAATTCAACCTTAATACCATTGGCTGCTGCATAGGTATTAATTGCCATTGGAGCAACAAATGTGCTTAATGTCAATACTAAAAGTAATTTTTTCATGATTTTGTTTTTTGTAAAGTTAAATATTAATTCTTAATCTTTCCAAGTATTGTCAATTTAGATTGTACTTTGTCTCCAATTGCAATAGAAAGCTCAGTATTCTTAGGTAAGAAAACATCAATTCTTGAGCCAAACTTGATAAAACCAAATTCTTCTCCTTGTTTTGCAATACTTCCTATTTCATTGTAATAACAAATGCGCCTAGCAACTGCACCTGCTATTTGTCGAACAAGTACTTCTTGTCCTTCCTTTGTTTTTATCACCATGGTGGCGCGCTCATTTTCTGTACTGCTTTTTGGATGCCATGCTACCAAAAATTTTCCTGGATGATATTTTTGATAATTGACAACTCCATTAACGGGGTAATAGTTCGCATGAACATTTAAGGGTGACATAAATATAGAAACTTGTATTCTAGTATCATTGAAATATTCGCTTTCTAAGGTTTCTTCAATGACTACGATTTCACCGTCAGCTGGGCAAACTATTTCATCGTCTTTATAGGTTCTTTCTCTTTTAGGAATCCTGAAAAACTGTACAATTAAAATAAAGAAAATTAAATTGATTGCTTCAATACCCCAAAAAACGATACAATGTAAATTTTTTAGTACCAGAAAATAATTGGCAATACCAATAATTAGCGATGCAATGGAAGAAATTAATAGGATTGAATATCCCTCTCTATGAAATTTCATGTCGGGAAATTAATAAATTAGATCGACGTGGGCAACATTGTGAACTTTCTACGACAACCAATAAGAATAAACCATGCTCCAGCAATAAAAAAATGGTATAGAAAATAGGGCGGAATCAAATCGATCCAAAATCCCTCCGTGACCTGGAAGGATACTTCCAGAATCTTTTATCTGAAGACTTCTTTTAAATAATGATTCTAATAAGTCACCAAAGATTGATCCTGGTGCAATGATCGCAGCAGATATCATCCAAAAGAAAATGTGACCTTCATTGATATAACAGCCAATAATATAGCCTAGTAGTAGTGTCATAACAATTCCTCCGATGGTTCCTTCCCATGTTTTTTTTGGGGAAATACGTTCGAATAATTTAGTTTTCCCGAATAATCTACCGGTAATGTAAGCAAAAGTGTCGTTTGTCCATATCAATAGAAACATTCCAACCATACTGGGTAAAACGAAAGTATTTCTTAAGTTCAAATCAATTGTTAAATAAAAAGGTATTACCACATAGATTATCCCAAATACTAAAACGGATATATTTAAAATTGGATTGGTATGTTTTTTCCACAATTCAACCAAAACTAATGTGAGAAATAGCGGGAAAATAAATGCAATGGATAATACAGGCAATACTTTCATGCTTACGCCGACCAGTAATACAAAAATAAAAACGCCAATAAAAACGCCTATTTCTTTACTGATTTTTAATAAGGGATGATTTTTAAATAATCGATAAAATTCAAGTAATCCAATGAGCATGAATACTGAAAATACAAGAGCTTGAATGTAAGGACCCCAAAGAATTGAACCGATAACGATGGTTACAAAGATCAACCCTGTTATTGATCGAAGTACCAGATTATTCATTTGTGTTATCAATTAGAAGTTTCGCTTTTTCTAATTCTTTTGAATGCACATAGAGCTCGTAAACCCCAAAATTTTGATACATGCTGTCTACTGTGTTCCTCTCTCGATATTCAATTTCATTATTCATAAGTAAATCTTTGCAGATTTCGAAATAAAATCGATCGGTGGTGTTTAGTAAACAGACTAAATCATTCATTGGTTTCAGAACTTGTGTCGATGGTTGATTCAGTTGTCGTAACAGTTGTCGTATCAGTAGCAGCAATAGCTTTCTTTGCTGTTCTTTTTGGCTTTGGTTTAATCGTTTCCTCGCTAGATTCAGCTAATAATTGATCTTTGTCCCAAATTCTTTTACCAAAAATTATTTCTAAATCCTCTTTAAAAATAACTTCTGTTTTTAATAATTTATCGGCTAATAAAATCAACTTGTCCTGATGTGTTGTTAAGGTTTCAAGCGCACGTTTGTATTGCTCTTCAATCAAGGCACTAACTTCTTGATCGATTATTCTTGCTGTGTCTTCTGAGTATGGCTTCGTAAATGAATCCCTTCCTTGGGAATCATAGTAAGAAACATTCCCCACTTTCTTATTCAAGCCATAAATAGAAACCATTGCATACGCTTGTTTGGTCACTTTTTCTAAATCACTCAACGCACCAGTGCTTATTTTTCCAAATGTCAGTTGTTCAGCTGCTCTTCCTCCTAATGCGGAGCACATTTGATCTAACAATTGTTCGGTTGTGGTAATACTTCGCTCATCAGGAAGGTACCATGCTGCACCTAAGGATTGTCCGCGTGGTACAATGGTTACTTTAACTAATGGATGTGCGTATTCTAGTAACCATGAAATCGTTGCATGACCAGCTTCGTGGTATGCAATGGCTTTCTTTTCCTCTACGCTAATTATTTTATTCTTTTTTTCTAATCCACCAATAATACGGTCTACAGCATCTAAAAAGTCTTGTTTTTCAACTTTCTTTTTGCCATTTCTGGCTGCAATTAGTGCGGCTTCATTACAAAGGTTCGCAATATCGGCTCCTGAAAAACCAGGAGTTTGTTTCGAAAGAAAATCGATGTCTAAATTAGGTGCTAATTTTAATGGTTTTAAATGAACTTGGAAGATTTCTTTTCGCTCATTTAAATCGGGCATGTCCACGTAGATCTGTCTATCAAAACGCCCTGCTCGCATTAATGCACTGTCCAAAACGTCTGCACGATTCGTTGCCGCTAATATAATTACACCCGAATTGGTGCCAAATCCATCCATTTCTGTCAGTAATTGATTGAGTGTGTTTTCGCGTTCATCATTTGAATTAAACCCGTTGTTTTTTCCTCTCGCTCTACCAATGGCATCAATTTCATCGATGAATATAATGGAAGGTGCTTTTTCTTTTGCTTGCTTAAATAAATCACGTACACGAGAAGCTCCCACCCCAACAAACATTTCTACAAAGTCGGAACCGGATAAAGAAAAGAAAGGAACTTTTGCTTCGCCAGCTACTGCTTTTGCTAACAAGGTTTTTCCTGTTCCTGGAGGGCCAACTAATAAGGCTCCTTTTGGAATTTTTGCACCTATATCAGTATATTTTTTTGGATTTTTTAAAAACTCAACAATTTCAACAATTTCTATTTTTGCTTCCGCTAAACCGGCAACATCTTTAAAGGTTATGTTGGTAGATTTACCTTTGTCATAGACTTGAGCGCGTGACTTGCCTATGTTAAATATTTGGCTTCCGCCACCGCCACCACCACCACCTGACATTCTTCGCATAACAAAGATCCAAATCAGGATGATAATACCAAATGGTAATATATAACTAAGAATCTGAGAAAGATAATTAACGCGCGTCACGATTGAATAATTAGCTTTCCGATCATCTAAATCACGTTGAAAGTTACCTAAATCTCCAATGTTTTCTATTTCAAAAATTAGTTCTTTTCCTTTAACTGGGTTTTGTTTTTTTAAGGCTTTTTTGATCGTTTCATAGTCGCCGCCTTTTTGCTTGTTCACGAAATTAACCCCTTCTTTATTTAAGTAAAAATCAACACTCGTCTGATTGACTATTTCAATTTTCTTTATTCCACGACCTTCCACTAATGCATAAAGTGTCTTTTTACTTGAAATGGAGACGTGCGTATCTCCACTTACAAAAAGTTGGAACGCAATTAATGAAACTCCTAAGATGGCATAAATCCAATACACTGAAAAGCCACCCTTTTTATTTTCTTTCGCCATAATAGTTAATTAATTGTTGGAATATCTGTTCTAATTGCATCAGCCCATAAGTCTTCTAGTTCATAAAAACTCCTTGCGTCTTTATAAAATACATGACTAACAACGTTCACATAATCGAGTAATATCCATTCACTGTTTGATTTACCTTCAATATGCCAAGGTTTTTCTTTTAACTCTTTTCGAGTGAATCGAGCAATAGAATTGGCTATACCGTCTACTTGTGTGCTTGAATCACCTGAGCAAATGACAAAAAAATCACAAACAGCACTGCTTAATGTACGCAAGTCTAAAATTACAATATCCTTTGCTTTGTTTTCTTGCATTCCTTCTACGATAGCCTTAACTAATAATTCGGAGGCTTCGGTATCTTTAGTTTTTCGCATTAATTTTTTCTAGTTTACAAATCTAAACCTTATATTTTAATTATACCTTTGGTTTCTAACAAATCGATGGGAAATAATGTTTTTTGGTAGTCAAATTTTCCGTTTAGATAAGGTAGATTCAACCAACAATTTTGCTGCCAACCTCATAGAAAAGGGTATTTGTCAAAATGGGGCAGTAATTTTGGCAGACGAACAAACCTCAGGAAGAGGCCAACGCGACACGTTTTGGGAGTCCCAAGCTCATAAAAACATACTTTGTAGCTATATCTATTTTCCCGACAATGTGTCAGTTGGAAATTTAGATGCATTTAATTATTGTCTTTCAATAGCCTTGGTGACTTGCTTAAATCGCTTTCAAATTCATGCTGACATAAAATGGCCAAATGATATTTTGGTGAATAATAAAAAAATTGCAGGTGTGTTAATTGAAAATAGTTTGAGTGCTGGAAAAATCAAATCGATGATTTTTGGGATTGGATTAAATGTGAATCAAGTGGATTTTAATTCTCTGAATGCGACGAGCATGGCCCTCGCTGCCAGCAAAGAATTCGATCTATCAGAAGTGTCTAGCACTTTGACTAATGAATTTAATCATTGGATTTCTTTTGCCGATAGAAAGGCCCCCTTTATTAAGCAAGAATATTTAATACACTTATTTGGACTTCAAAAATTACAACGCTTTAAATCATTAGAGCATGAATTTGACGGGGTAATTGAGGGAGTGAACGAGAATGGAGAGCTGGAAATAAACGTCTCAGGTGAGCTAAAAGCTTTTAAAAATAAAGAAATCAGTTTTCTACTGTAAATCGTTGAATAATTTTTTCAGCCATAAAATTAAAGAGGTTTTGTAAGGGTTTGGCTGCTACCATAGCTAAAAACGCAGTGAGCTCTCCATCAAATTCGATGTTTCCACTCGTTTTTGAGTTCTCTTCTTCTAAATTTATTTTCAAATCAAACGGAAAGGGACTGTCTTCTCCGGATCGAAGCAATATATTACCACTTGAATCGATGCCATGTTGAATTAAGGTTATTGTAATTCCTCCTTGGACTTTAAAACTGCATTGAGAAACAGTGGAGATAAAATTTGAAATTTTGTCGTTGGGAAGTAATAATTCGTAGTTGTTGCAGTCTATCAAAAAATCGTGAAGTTCTTTTTTGGTTGCTGCAACTAAAATTTGATCACTTGTAATAGTCATGACTTTGAATTATGCCATTTTTCTGGATTTTCTTTCCATTTATGCAGCTCAGCCAAATCTTCTTTGTTTATGTAATTAGCAATTAACGCTTGTTCAATAAGTGTTGTATAATCTGTTAAGGTTATGCAAGGGCATTCAGCTTTCTCAAAGCTTCGCTCGGCTAAACTAAATCCATAGGTGAATATGGCTGTGAGTCCTTTTACAATTAATCCTGCTTCTCGCAAGGATTCAACTGCTTTTAAGCTACTTCCACCTGTTGAGATTAAATCTTCCACCACTACTACTTTTTGCCCTTTTTCATACAGCCCCTCGATTAAATTACCCATTCCATGCTCTTTGGCAGCACTACGAATGTAAATAAATGGAAGACCTAGTTCTTGTGCAACAAGAACGCCTTGTGGCACACCTCCTGTTGCAACACCTGCAATAATATCAGGTTTGCCGTAATGTGTTAAAATTGCGTTGCAGAATTCCTGACGAATATAGGTTCTTACAGCGGGAAATGATAATGTAATCCTATTGTCACAATAAATAGGTGATTTCCAACCAGAAGCCCATGTGAATGGATTTTGCGGACGAAGTTTTACAGCTTTTATCTTTAACAGCTCATCGGCTATTCGAAATGCTGTATCTTTGTTGTTAATCATGGCACAAAAATATAAAGTATTTATAGATAATGTTGAACTTTTTTTTGTTTCAGAAGAAATAAAAAAGGTTTCTGTCCTCTCGAAACCTTTTTCACCTCAAGATTTGCAAAGTCTAACGGAAAAAATGTCTGAAGTAACAACTCAGCAATGTCAAATTATATCGGACGATCCTAAGTGTGCTTTTAAAAGCTTTTTTAAGTCATTTGTGAAAATAAAAGCAGCAGGTGGTCTGGTTTTTCGGGATGAAGAAATGCTATTTATTCATCGAAACAATAAATGGGATTTACCTAAAGGTAAAGTGGAAAAAAAAGAATCTAGCAAAAGTGCAGCGGTGCGTGAGGTAATGGAAGAGTGTGGCCTTTTGAATGAACCTGAAATTAAAAGTAAAATAATAAATACCTATCATGTTTATTCTTTTAACGGGAAGTCGTATCTTAAGAAAACATGTTGGTTTTTAATGGATTATGAGGGAAGCAAAAAGTTGGTGGTTCAAAAGGAAGAGGGGATAACAAGTGCCTGCTGGGTGAATGCTGCCGGGCTTCCATCCAAACTTAAAAAAAGCTATCCTTCTATCGTTGAAGTGTTGAAATATGTAACTTTATAAAAAAAAAAAACTCTATGAAAATTTTATTTTTACTCTTTATTACATTTTGCGTCTCAATGGCTCAAGGTCAAAATTCTAAGCCTACTGGATATGTGAAGAAAGGTCTTAAGTTTACTACTACTGAAATAGCCCGTGGCGATATCGAATACGGAAGTAAAGACTTATTTATTTTTGAATTTGTCAATAAAGCCAATAGGCCAGCTATAATTAATGATGTGCAAACAAGTTGTGGTTGTACCACGGCAGAAAAACCGATGGGAGAGATCAAAAAACGGGGTAAAGGTAAGATCTCTGTTTCTTATGATACGTATCGTGTGGGTCCTTTTACAAAATCTATTACTGTTTCGTCGACGGTGGGCTTACCTGTGGTTTTAACAATATCAGGAAATGTTTTACCGGAAAAACACTAACTTTTTTAGTGTAAGTTTTCTTATTCGAATTCCCTATTCTTATCTTGAGCTAGATAATTTTCTATCTTTGAGCCAAAATTAAGTAATGGAAACGCCTAAAATATTTGAGCCTGGGAAAATAGAAGAGAAATGGTATGCCCATTGGATGGAAAAAGGGTATTTTCATTCTGTACCAGATAATAGAGAACCCTACACAATTGTAATTCCTCCTCCGAATATTACCGGTGTCTTGCATATGGGCCATATGCTTAACAGTACCATTCAAGATGTGTTGATTCGACGAGCTAGGATGTTGGGTAAAAATGCGTGCTGGGTTCCTGGAACGGATCATGCTTCCATTGCCACTGAAGCAAAAATAGTTCAAAAACTAAAGGCGGAGGGGATTCAAAAATCTGATTTAACACGCGAAGAGTTTTTAGGTCATGCTTTTAAATGGAAAGATAAACACGGCGGAATTATTCTGGAACAATTAAAAAAGCTCGGCGCTTCTTGCGATTGGGAAAGAACCCATTTTACGATGGATAATGAATATTCTGAATCGGTTGTAAATGTTTTTATAGATCTCTTTAATAAAGGTAAAATTTATCGGGGTGTCCGAATGGTGAATTGGGATCCAGAGGCCCTAACAGCAGTTTCGGATGAAGAGGTAATCTATAAAGAAGTGAATTCACGTCTTTTCTATGTTCGTTATAAAATTGATGGCTTAGATGATGAATGGATCACTATTGCAACAACAAGACCTGAAACGATTCTTGGTGATACGGCAATTTGCATTAATCCATTGGATAAGCGATTTAGTCACCTACATGGCAAAAGCGTAATCGTCCCCATTGTAAATCGTATCGTCCCTATTCTGACCGATGAATACGTTGATATGGAATTCGGGACAGGATGCCTTAAAATTACTCCAGCGCATGATATTAATGATTATGAAATTGGAAGGAAGTTTAATCTAGCTTCCATCGATCTCTTTAACGAAAATGGGACATTAAACAATAATGGCTTGCATTACGAAGGTGTGGACCGATTTGAGGTGAGGAAATTAATAGAAAAGGAATTACATGAAACGGGATTTCTTGTTAAAACCGAGGATTATATTAATAAAGTTGGATTTTCAGAACGGACAAATGCTATTATTGAACCGAAACTTTCTATGCAATGGTTTGTGGAAATGAAAGATTTAGCCAAGCCTGCTTTGGAAAATGTTATGAATAATAATGTTCAATTTTATCCAGAGAAATTCAAAAATACCTACCGTCATTGGATGGAAAATGTCAAGGATTGGTGTATTTCAAGGCAATTGTGGTGGGGGCACAGAATTCCTGCATGGTATTACGGAGAAGGAGTAAATGATTTTGTTGTAGCACTTACCGCCGAAAAAGCGGCCACCTTAGCACATGAAAAAACGGGTATCGCTTATAAGGCAGAATCGCTTAAGCAAGATGAAGATGTACTTGATACTTGGTTTTCAAGTTGGTTATGGCCAATTTCAGTTTTCAATGGTTTAACGCAACCTAATAATCCAGAAATAAATTATTATTATCCAACGAATGATCTGGTTACCGGTCCAGACATCATGTTCTTTTGGGTGGCAAGGATGGTGATAGCAGGCTATGAATATAAAGGTGATTTGCCCTTTAAAAATGTATATTACACTGGAATTGTTCGCGATAAACTAGGACGTAAGATGTCAAAATCATTGGGTAACTCTCCTGATCCTATTGGCTTAATAGAACAGTATGGTGCAGATGGTGTTCGGGTAGGTGTGTTAATATCATCTCCCGCAGGAAATGATTTACCTTTTGATACCTCACAATGTGAACAAGGAAGAAATTTTACCAATAAATTGTGGAATGTTTATCGCCTAGTATCTGCATGGGAAGTGGTTGATTTTGAGCAACCCCAATCGTCTATTTTGGCCATTAATTGGTTCGAAAGTAAATTCAATAAAACCTTATCGGAAATTAATGATGCCTTTGATAAATTCAGAATCTCTGATGCGCTAATGCATACCTATAAGTTGATTTGGGATGATTTCTGTTCTTGGTACTTGGAGATAATTAAACCTGGCTATGAGCAGCCTATTGATCGATTGTCAAAGGAACTTACCATTTCATATTTTGAGAAACTTTTAATATTAGTGCATCCATTCGCTCCTTTTATTACGGAAGAATTATGGCATCTGATTGGAAATGACAAGAAAGGAAACGACATTATTGTAGCTTCTTGGCCTATTGCTGGTAAGGTTGATGATGCATTATTGATTCATTTTAATCAATGTGAAGAGGTGGTTTCTAATATTAGAAATATTCGGAAGCAACAGAATATTGCCAATAAGGTAAAATTGTCGCTTTTTGTCAAAGGGCAAGTAAAAAGTCAATTAAATTTTCATTCGGTAATTGTGAAGCTTGGGAATTTATCAACGTTGGAATATATTGATGAATCTATGAAAGGTGCTTTCTCCTTTGTTTTGGAGGGGAAAGAATTTTTTATACCTTTTGGTGATGAGATAGATACTGCCGCTGAAAAAGATAAAATTCTTGCTGAATTAGCATATATCAAAGGTTTTCTCAAAAGCGTTCAAGGAAAATTATCCAATGAACGGTTTGTGTCGAGCGCCCCAAATGTTGTGGTGGAAAGTGAAAAAAAGAAGGAGCAAGATGCGCTTTCTACAATTGATATTTTGACTAAAAAAATAGCGGATTTAGGCTAGGGGATTAGATAAATTCAAAATTTACCCGTCTGTTTTTTTGCCTTCCCTCAGGTGTTTTATTTGATCCTACTGGTTGTTTCTCACCATGGTATTCAATAATTATTCTGTCTGGGTTTAGTCCACGACTTACAAAATATTTTGTTAACGAATTGGCCCTTCTAAAGGATAAATCTTCGTTGAATTTATCGGATCCATCTGAATCAGTATTACCGATTATTTTAATTCTCAAATCTGAATGACCTAAAATTACGCGCGACATTTTATTTAAATAGGAAAAGTATTTCGATGGGATGCTATCTGAGTTATAGCCAAAATAGACTGTTTCAAAAACAAATGAGTTTAATTCCTTTTTGCGTTGCTCAATCGACGACAATCCAAGTAATATATCTGATTTGAAACGAGCAATCCAAGTATGTGATATCAAGGGTTTAGCATTTTGATGAAACTCGATAATAGATTTATATAGAATAACTTTTCCTTGCTGACCGGGGCATTTTGTGTTGGAATAATTGCCCTCAAAATAACCGCTTGAATCGTTGTACTTTAAGGTGAAATTAAGAAGGCATGTTTCATTGGCCATACCCACTTTTTTTATAATGCTAATTTGTGTAAGTTCAATCGATTTAGATGATTTTCCATCGCTAATTTTACCGTTGATTAGTTTTGTGCAAAACTCCTCCGTATTTTCTTTTTCTTCTCTTGATTCTCCGCTTATCAACGAGCCAATACAGCTCAATTTGAAATAGATAGCTTGTGCTTGGTCTGAATTAGTGGATTCTTTTGTAATTAATCCTTGCCATGTGCCGGAAATTTTAAATTGGCAAATGCCATTTAACTGAAAGCACAAAATAAATAAAGATAGAAATGCTTTTTTCATTATTTATTATTCGTATTAAAACGAAAAAGGTTTACTTTGTTACCTGCGAACTATTTATTTCCTAAGTTGTTTTAAAATAAACTACAGTTATGAAAATCTTATTTATTGTTTTACTATTGAATCTATCGTGTACCATGCCTTCTAACTACAACGTTTCTGACGAACCTAAACTATCTATTCATTCATTTACTGTTGATGATATTAACGGTAAAGCCTTTGATTTAGCTTCATTAAAAGGGAAAAAAATATTGGTGGTCAATACTGCATCAAAATGTGGCCTTACGCCTCAGTATGAAGAACTAGAGCGTTTGTACAATGAGTTTAAAGATCAAAATTTTGTTATTGTTGGATTTCCGGCAAATAATTTCATGGGGCAAGAACCAGGTTCAAATGAAAATATAGCTGCGTTTTGTCAAAAAAATTACGGAGTATCTTTCCCAATGATGTCCAAAATTTCTGTCAAAGGAAAGGATATGCATCCTATATATCAGTTTTTAACTCAAAAAGCTAAAAATGGCTTAGAAGACAACCAAGTTCAATGGAATTTTCAAAAATACCTAGTGGATGAAGAAGGTTTTTTAGTTAAGGTTATTTCTCCTCAAACCTCCCCAATGGACGCTTCTATTGTCGATTGGATAAAAGGCTAATTTTCGTTGAAATTTTGTTGATAAGTTAAGGCTTTATGTGCTTTGTGTGCGTTTATAATATTGCCTTTTTTCGTATTTTTGTTATATAATTAATTTTAACGTTAAACGAAATAAAATAACAATGATAGAAGAAGGAAGGGATAATTATTCAGCAGATAATATTCAGGTTTTAGAAGGTTTAGAGGCAGTTAGAAAAAGACCAGCCATGTACATCGGTGATGTAGGGATGAAAGGCTTGCACCACCTTGTTTATGAGGTTATCGATAATTCAATTGATGAGGCGTTAGCTGGCTATTGTAACTCAATTGTTGTCTATATTAATGAAGATAATTCAATAACAGTAATTGATAATGGTCGTGGAATACCAACCGCCATGCATACAAAAGAGAAAAAGTCGGCACTTGAAGTAGTTATGACTGTCCTACATGCTGGTGGAAAATTCGATAAGGATACGTACAAAGTTTCTGGTGGTTTGCACGGAGTAGGGGTTTCTTGTGTTAATGCATTGTCGGAACATCTTTCTGTAAAAGTTAAGCGCGAGGGGAAAATATTTCAGCAGGAATATAATATTGGGAAGCCACTTTATGATGTTAAGGTGATTGGAGAGTCAACTGAAAATGGAACGGAGGTAACTTTCACGCCCGATAAAACAATCTTTGATTACTCGGAGTATAACTTCGATACGCTTGCAGCACGTATGCGTGAACTTGCTTTTTTAAATAAAGGTATAACACTAACACTTACTGATAAGCGTCATGCGGATGAAAATGGAGTGTATGCGGTTGTAACTTTCTTTTCTGAAGGTGGCTTACGTGAGTTTGCGCAATACTTGGATCGTAATAGAGAATCATTAATTGCTGATGTCATCTATTTTGAAGGTGAACGTGAAGGAATTCCTGTGGAAGTAGCATTAACATATAATACTTCTTATACCGAAAACATTCAAGCTTATGTAAACAATATCAACACACATGAAGGGGGAACACACTTGTCAGGTTTTCGAAGGGGATTAACAAATACCTTGAAAAAATACGCTACTGATTCTGGTATTCTTGCAAAAGAAAAAATAGAGATTGATGGGGATGATTTCCGAGAAGGCTTAACGGCTGTTTTGTCTGTAAAAGTACAAGAGCCGCAATTTGAAGGTCAAACAAAAACGAAATTGGGAAATAGGGAGGTAACCGCTCCTGTAAGTCAGTCTGTCTCAGAAATGCTTTCTGCTTATTTGGAAGAGCATCCAGCTGAAGCTAGAATGATTGTTGAAAAAGTTATCTTGGCTGCTCGTGCAAGACATGCCGCTCGAAAGGCTCGTGAGATGGTGCAACGTAAAAGTGTACTCACTGGGTCTGGTTTACCAGGTAAATTAGCAGATTGCTCCGAGAAGGACCCTGCGCTATGCGAAATTTACTTTGTAGAGGGCGATTCTGCAGGTGGAACGGCTAAGCAAGGAAGAGATAGACATTTTCAAGCTATTATGCCGCTTAGAGGTAAGATTTTGAATGTGGAGAAAGCAATGCATTATAAAATATTTGAGAACGAGGAAATAAAAAATATGTATACCGCACTTGGTGTACGTATTGGTACCGAAGAAGATTCTAAGGCACTTAATATGGAAAAGTTACGGTATCATAAAATAATAATTATGTGTGATGCCGATGTGGATGGATCGCATATTGAAACGCTTATTCTAACTTTCTTCTTTAGGTTTATGAAGGAATTAATTGAGCATGGCTATATTTATATTGCAACGCCTCCATTATATCAAGTTAAAAAAGGAACAAAATCAGAGTACGCTTGGAACGAGGATCAACGTGATCGTTTAATTCAAGATCTCAAAGGTGGCGGAACGGAATCCTCTGTTGGTGTGCAACGATACAAGGGTCTTGGTGAAATGAATGCTGAACAACTTTGGGATACTACTATGAATCCTGAAACTCGAACATTACGCCAAGTAACTATTGATAACGCAGCCGAATGTGATCAAATATTTTCAATGCTAATGGGGGATGACGTTCCGCCTAGAAGAGATTTTATTGAGAAAAATGCTAAGTACGCTAAGATTGATATTTAAGCGATCGAGGATTTAATGGTAAATAAAAAAGGCGCTATTAGCGCCTTTTTTATTTAAATTATTTTTTAGTGTAGTAAACTACTGTATTCTTCCGCTTTAAGTAATTGGTCTAGTTCACCAACATCCGATACTTTTATTTTAACCATCCATCCTTCACCATAAGGATCGCTATTTACTAACTCAGGATTAGCCTCTAATGCGTTATTTAATTCCAGAATCTCACCGCTTAATGGCATGAATAAATCTGAAACGGTCTTTACTGCTTCGATTGATCCGAAAATTGATTCTTTTTCCAACGTTTCTCCTTCTGTTTCAATTTCTACATAGACAATATCGCCTAGTTCGCCCTGTGCGAATTCAGTGATACCTACGATAGCGACATCGCCATCCATTCTAACCCATTCGTGGTCTTTTGTGTATTTTAATTCTGCTGGTATATTCATCTTTTAATTTTTATCAAAGGTAATTTTTTTTCTAATATCTTACTACGAATATTTATATCTCTTTTCTTCTCTAAAGAATAATTATTTTTGTAGTATGACGAACGAGCAATATAAGGATTTGTTAAAACGAATTGATGAGATTTCATTGTATTTAAAAATAGAAGAAAAAAGGCAATCACTGCGTGAGGAGGATTTACGAACGCAAGATCCAATTTTTTGGGATGATCCCAAAAAAGCGGAAAAGCAAATGAAAATAATTCGAGGATTAAAGTATTGGGTTGAAAATTTTGATCGCTTAAATAGTGCTGCTCAAGATATAGAAGTATTATTGGAATTTGTTAAAGAAGGGGCGGCCGAACAAAAGGAAGTAGATGCCATCTATGCTGAAATCCAAAATGGGGTGGAGGAACTAGAATTAAAAAACATGCTTTCTGGTGAAGAAGATGCACTTAGTGCTGTTGTTCAAATAACTGCTGGTGCAGGTGGAACGGAAAGTTGCGATTGGGCTTCTATGCTCATGCGTATGTATATGATGTGGGGACAAAAAAAAGGCCATAAATTAAAAGAGTTGAATTTTCAGGAAGGTGATGTTGCAGGTGTAAAAACAGTTACGATTGAGTTTGAAGGTGAATTCGCTTTTGGATATTTGAAAGGCGAAAACGGTGTTCACCGTCTTGTGCGTATTTCACCTTTTGATTCAAATGCTAAACGCCATACCTCTTTTGTATCTGTATATGTTTATCCTCTTGTTGATGACAATATTGAAATTTATGTAAATCCAGCTGATGTTAGTTTTGAAACGTTTAGGTCTGGTGGTGCTGGTGGACAGAATGTAAATAAGGTGGAAACAGCTGTGCGTTTACGTCACGCTCCATCTGGAATTATTATTGAAAATTCGGAGTCTAGGTCGCAATTGGCGAATAAGGAAAAGGCACTTCAATTACTTCGTTCTCAATTATATGAATTGGTATTGCGCGAGCGTCTTGAAAAAAGAAATGAAATTGAAGCTGGTAAAAAGAAAATTGAATGGGGCTCCCAAATTCGTAATTATGTCATGCAACCCTATAAATTAGTGAAAGACGTTCGAACTGGTATAGAAACTTCCGATGTGGAAGGTGTTATGGATGGTAATCTTGATCCTTTCTTAAAGGGGTTCCTTATGCAATATGGGGCTTAAGCTAAAATCCTGAATTTACAATACAGGCACTAATTTCTCCAATGCAATCCCTCTAGAACCTTTTAATAAGATCAACTTGTTTTTCAGCGGAGAGCTTGTTAAAAATAAAATTAGCTCGTCGCTGGATAAAAATTTACTTTCCTTGTTTGAATTTACTGTTGCAAAATTTTCACCAACACTGATGTAATTAATTTTATTGGCTTCGCAATAGTCAATTATTTTTTCGTGTTCTATTTTAGATTCACTTCCAAGTTCTAACATGTCTCCAATGATTGCTAATTTACTTTCGTGAGGAATCATAACGAAGCTTTCTAATGCAGATGCCATGCTACTTGGATTCGCATTATAACAATCTATAATTAGGGTGTTATGCGCTGTTTTCGCTACTTCAGAGCGATTATTAGTAGATACGTATTCACTTATAGCTTTTATGATATTTTCATCTTTCACCTTGAAAAAGACACCTATACTTATAGCACATAGGAAATTATAGAAGTTGTATTTTCCGATTAGTTGGGTCTGTACGCTATTTGATTGGAAATCACTATGTGAATAACGTAAATTAACCAAGGGATTTAATGTGATAAGTTCTCCAATAATATCGCTTGATTCGCTGGTTCCATAGGAAATATTTTGGGTGTTGTTTGGAAGGTTTTCGGTGAGTATTTCATCGTCTCCGTTGTAGAATAGTATACCTTTATTTGTGTGGCTAACCCACGAATATAGCTCTCTCTTGGTTTTTATTATTCCAGCTAAATCCTTGAATCCTTCTAAATGGGCTTTTCCAATGTTGGTGATGACTCCATGACTTGGTTCAGCAATCGCACAAAGTTCAGCAATATCACCTGGTTTATTCGCTCCCATTTCAATAATAGCAATTTCATGGTTGGCGTTAAGGTTTAGTAATGTTAACGGGACTCCAATGTGGTTATTGAAATTCCCAGCGGTACAAAGCACTTCATATTTTTGTTTTAAGACAGCATTTATTAGTTCTTTGGTGCTAGTCTTACCATTGCTTCCTGTTATGCCAAGTATTGGGATGTTAAACCTTCTACGATGTTGCAGAGCAAGATTTTGTAAAAATAGGAGGGAGTCTTCTGTATAAAATATGTTGGTGTTATTACAAACGGCTTCTCTATCTGATATACAATACTTCGCTCCTTCCTTGAGCGCAATCTCGACATAATCATTTCCATCGAAATTAGCTCCTTTAAGGGCGATGAATAAACCATCTTTTTTTATTGATCGTGTATCAATAAAAGCGCCTGAAGATTCGTAAAAGAGATTAAAGAGATTCATACTATCATAAAAAAGCCCCTAGTGAAAGAGGCTTTTATATTTTATAAATTATTTTCGTTTTTTCTCATTTATACTTTGTCTGGAACTACCGACTCTATCCATGGCACATCGGAAGCCTATCAAAGCAGATGATTTATCTTCATCCAGGAATCTTTTGTTACCAGATGATAACCAGTAGGCTCTATCAGCCCAAGAACCTCCTTTATAAATTTTCGACTTATCAGAAATTAAGGTCGTTGGCCAGCCATTAATACCTGTGTTTATTGACTTTCCTTCTAAATCGAAGTTTTCATGTTCGTTTTGATAAACAACTTGCGAAGCATCTCTTTTTCCAATATTGATATCTTCTTTTCGTTTTTTATCATTGTAAAAGATAGAAGACTCTAAATCACCATCTAAATAATCAATATAATCATCTTTACGGTAATTTAAACGCCCAATGTTTTCTTCTTCCGTAACATTTCTCCAACGTTGCTTACCACGGCTTTCCACAATAAACTCACTCAAGCCATTTCTTAAGGTTAATAACCAAGTAGAAATAGTGGGATCTGTTTTATAATTCTTAAATCTGAATTCTAAATAATCATTATTGAATATATAAAATGTAGTAGGTTCATCCTCCAGTTTCCCGTCCTCACCTAGTTTATAATAATGAACTCCTATTCCAAGTTGATTATCAGCAGCTTCATCATAATTTTTTCTAAAATCACCAGGATTTATTATTTTAGGATCAATTGCGTTGCCGAATAACGCTTGCTCAATATATGCCGATGCTTTAATCGTATTTCCTTTGTTATATAAGAAGATAGCGGTATCCAACAAGGCATTAATATCATCCAGTACGGCAAATTGAATACTGTCGTTTAATGTGTATCGGCTACTATTTGCTAAATACGAAGCGCTAGGACTATTGAATTGATACTTTCGCTTATCTTGATTAGAGTTTATTTTTGTTTGACTGCTTAAGGTATTTACAAATCCCTTCAGTTCACCAGCTGTTTTCACTACAGTTATATAATTAATCTTTTCTCCAATTAATGTTCCTTGTTTAAGTTTGACGGTAAAAGAACCAACACTGTTGAATTTTACTCTCACAATATTATCAGTCGGTTTTGTGTTACCTACAAATGTGGCATTTGGTATATCCCAATTTATTGGAGTTGTTTTATCTATTTTCGAATCCGCTGTAAGTGTAACGATATCACCTAAAATCACCACAAGACTATCTTTGTTAGCTTCAAACTCAAGTCCTCCAGAAGTTTTATCTTGATTTTTATAGTTTTCTTGGAATTTCTTTGATATGTCTATATCGTTATTTGTCATGGATAAATACTTAACCCTAGCATATTCATTCACGAATTCCTTCATTCCATACACATCATAAATATTTTCAGATGCTTTCACTTGTTTGTCGTATAGACCATCAGGCACAAGTAACTTGGTTTGGTAAACATTCCCTCTAAATGGCATGAATTCGTCTGTTACTTCATTGGAAAGTGGACGATAAGTATCCATTACCCATTCGGATACATTTCCAGCCATGTTGTATAATCCGTAATCATTTGGCCAAAAATCATCTACGCGACAAGTAACATCAGCTCCATCATTTAAAGCGCCAGAAACACCCATTTGGTCACCTCTTCCTCTTGTAAAATTAGCTTGAATCGACCCTTGGAATTGTTCCTCATCTTTACGAACATAATGCCCATCCCATGGATAAATTCGTCTTTCATCAATGTTTTCTGAATTCGGATCTAAATTCCCGATCAAACCACTTGCAGCAAATTCCCATTCGGCTTCAAGTGGTAATCTGTATTTAGGAAGTAGAATACCGTCTTCAATTCTTACTTGTCTTTTCCCTCTGTAAATTGGAGATTTAGGATCCCCTGGTTCATCCTTAACCGCGTAAACTGGATCATAATTATCTAACATATATGGATCCCTTGGAATGTCTTTTTTATTTTTGTCTTTCATTTCACCTTTTTGATCAGTTGTAACAGTATAACCATCTTTGGTAGTTTGATTATATTGACCAGCTAAATACGAATCTGTATTAAACATATTTTCAGGCGCTGAACGGAATTTAGAAGCATATTTCGGATCATTTGCTGAAGCAACTTCATTTAATTCACCGTCTGCAAAATGCCAATTCAATATTCCTTCACGAACTAATATCGCTTCATTAACACGATCCGTTCTCCATTTACAAAAATCATTCGCTTGAATCCATGAAACACCTACAACAGGATAATCTCTGTAGGCAGGATGTCTAAAATAATAATCAATAAATTTCTCTCTGTAAGAAAGTGGGCTTCTCCAAACTAGTGTATCAGGTAAAGATTTTTTGTAGATGTGCGGGTAAGATTTGTAATATACGCGCTTCATCCAATATACGTATTCTAACCAGTGAAAATTTGAAACCTCTGTACGATCCATGTAAAACGAAGAGACAGTTTTCTTAGTTATTTGGGAATTCCAATCACCCAACACATCTTCCTCAGTTCGCCCCATGGTAAATGTCCCGCCTTCTATCATAACTAAACCTGGCCCGGTTTCTTGTTCTTCGAAGTCTTTTTTCTCAAATCCACCATTTTCGGTCTTGTTATATTTCCAACCAGTTGAGGTAGATTCATCTTGGGCACAACTTCCTAAGAAGAATATTGTTAGGGCTATAGCACCAATTTTTTTTATGTCTGAGATTTTCATAAGTAATCTATTTTGAGCAAAAATAAAATTAATTTTTTTCATTTGGTTACACTATTAAAATGATGGGCATGAAATCTTTCTAAAATTCTTTGCTTTTTTCTTGCATTTTAAATTGATCTGCATTGAAATTTCGTGGGAACCACCGGTTAATCCATTTCCTAATTCGGATACAGTTAAGTCGTAACTATAGCCAATATTAAATTTTTCAGTTTTTGCACCCAAAATAAATACAAACGCATCTTTGTTGCGGTACCAAACGCCAATGTTTAAGACATTATAGTTTAAGTATGCACCAACATTTAATTCTTGAAATCCATTTTGATATTGATATATAATAGCCGGTTTTATGGTTGTACCATCAGAATACCTACCTCTTCTTCCTATTGGAATGGTTCCACCCATGTGAGCAGTCCAACGAACTGGTAATTTTGATTCGCCTAATATCATTGATTCATCTGGCTGGTTGGCATGATGGCCTGCTAAACCTGCATAAAATCGCTTCGTGAAAACAACCGCTCCACCAGAAACATCAAAAAAACCACGTTTTCCACCTCTTGGTATATCATTAGTTTGATAAATAAATCCTCTTCTTGGATCGATCATATCACCGAATGTAAGTTTATTCCAGTCTAAAAATTTCTGATAGTAAGCAGCTCGTGCACCAAACATCAAGGATACTTTTCGGGTGAGTTTTTGGTTGTAAGAATATATGCCACCAATCATGGTAGTTGAGATGGTACCCTCAGCTTGCTGATCATAGGTAGCCAACAAACCTACACCTCCATTGATGTCTTTGGAATAGGTATCAAAGGATGCCGAGTAGGTAACATAATTGCCAGTTAATTGTGGCCATTCATTTCTGTAATTCATATTAATCCTAGGGCAACCTGTTGATCCAGCCAATGCAGGATTAAGATATAAAGGATTTGAATAAAATTGAGTAAATGTTGGGTCTTGCGCAAATGTTACATTTTGCGAAACGAATATACCTATCACTAACAAAATTAGCTTATGAAATATTGATTTTGTAAAGGATCTATTTCTTTTTATCACGCCGTTCATTACGATTTTAAATTATCTAGGTTACAAATATCGTAAATAAAATCAAATAAATAAAATAGCAATACGTTTTTTGAATCTTAATACTTATTAATTTTGTTTTTGCATGAAGATACTTTGTTTTTACACCTTGGTTTTGCTTTTCATTTGTTTTAAAGCGAATTCTCAAGTTTTTACGATTGAAATTCCTTGGTCAGATCCACTACCAATTAAATATAACGAAGAATCGCTTTATATCCCCTCTATTCAAGGTCAATCATTGGATAATGTCAACCCTGTTTTTTACCATACTATCCCATTAAAAAACGATAGGTACTCAGCTGAATTAATAAATTATAGTACATCTCCAGCTTCTGCAGCTGAAGTAGCTTTTTTAGAACGTTTTTCTGTATTTGTGACCGATGACATTCAGTTAGACACGAAAATAACAAAGTCAGGGAAAGAGGCATTCTTGGTTATCTTTAGCATTCCTTATATAAAAGTTGATAAGGTGATTCATAGAATTCAGCGATTTGATGTTAAAATCACACCCAAAGAAGCTTCACAGTCGCAATTAAAAGATTTCGCACCCAATTCTGTTTTGCAAGATGGCTCAGGTTTTTGGTATAAAATTGCTGTAAATCGCGATGGGATTTATAAGTTGGATAAGAACTTTCTTTCATCTATTGGTATTGATGTCACTAATTTAGACCCTTCGCAACTACATATTTATGGTAATGGCGAGGGAATGATGCCTGAGTTAAATTCAATTCCTCGAATAGATGATTTGGCGCAAGTTGCTGTTTATATTAAGGGGGAAGCTGATGGTGTTTTTAATGACCAGGATTATCTTTTGTTTTACGGTAGTGGTCCACATCAGTGGTTCGCTAATGGAACGGTAGAATTTGATCAGAAACGAAATGTTTATTCGGATTTTTCCTATTATTTTGTGAATGTAAATCCAAATGTTCTACCTCTTAGAATACAAAATGCACCTTTAATCACGAGTAATCCAGATGTGGTCGTAACTGATTATGATTTTCGAGATGTTTATGAAAATGATTTAATTTCCTTAGTTGGAGGTGGTCAACGCTGGTATGGAGAGTTGTTTGATATAGATTTAGAACGCACTTTTAACTTCTCCATTCCCAATATTGTAACTACTTCTCCTGTAAAATTTAAAACAGCTATAGCCACTAATTCAATGAGCACAGCGAATACTGCGCAACAATATTCCTGCAATGGCACACAACTATTGAGTGATTTATTGCCTTCTGCTCCTTATGATTTTGCAAGGTCTACAAAGGCAATGATTTTTTCTACTCCAAGTTCTTTATTAGCATTTAAGGTAAGCATCACAAGAAATAGTCCAAATACAGAGACATACTTGGATAGAATTTTATTGAATGCGAAACGAGATTTAGTGTTTTATGGTTCGCAATTTGGCTTTAGAAATTTAGTGAATTCCGATTCTCTTTTATTAGGGGAATATCAAATTTCTAATTTTCCCGCACAAGGATTTATATGGGATGTAACAAACAAGCAAATTCCTCAACTTATTCAAGGTAACATGATTGGAGCCGGTAATACATTCTCATTTAAACAAAACATGAAATATCAAGAGTTTGTTGCTTCAAATGGAAGTTTGTTTTATGAGCCAGATAAAATTGGAACGGTTAATTACCAAAATCTTCATGGATTAGCGCAGGCAGATTATTTAATTATAACCAATTCATTGTTTTATGAACAAGCGAATAGACTAGCAAATCTTCATAGGGATGAAGGATTGATTGTTCATGTGGTCACCGATGAACAGGTATATAATGAATTTAGTTCCGGCGCAAAAGATGCAGTCGGAATTCGCATGTTTGTTAAAATGTTTTATGATAGAGCGAATTTGGTTTCAGGTACTCTGTCTCCTAAGTACCTTTTGCTTTTCGGTGATGGAACCTATGACCCCAAAGACCGCGTGCCAAATAACAATAACTATATCTTAACCTACCAAGTTGATAATAGTGAAAATCACATATCCGCATTGGTAACGGATGATTTTTTTGGAATGTTAGGGGATAATGAAGCAATTAATCAAACTGATTTACTTGATGTTGGTGTTGGTAGGTTGGTGGTAAGTAATGTTACGGAGGCGAAACAACAGGTGGATAAAATTGAACATTATATGAAAAATGGCTCGAATTTATTTTCAAATGCGAGTAACAATAATTGTTGTTTGGATTCCTTGACCAATGGCAATTTTGGAGATTGGAGACTTAAATATATTCAAATTTCTGACGATGAAGAGGGTGGTTATTTTATCAATAATGATACAGAGCCACAGTATGACATTGTAAAGTCCAATCACAGAGAAATGAATTGTGATAAATTATACCTTGATGCATACCCACAACAAACATCTGCTGGAGGACAAAGATACCCGGAAGTTTATTCGGCAATTACTGATCGCGTAGAAAGGGGAGCGCTAGTTGTGAATTATGTTGGGCACGGGGGTGAAGTTGGTTTGGCCGAAGAACGAGTTGTTACCATTCCTCAAATTCAATCATGGAAAAATATTAACGCGCTTCATTTATTTGTTTCTGCCACTTGTGAATTTACAAAATTTGATGACCCAAATAGAATTTCTGCCGGAGAATGGCTCGCCTTAAATCCAACTGGAGGCGCTATTGCCTTAATGACAACTACTCGTTCTGTTTATTTTGGAGTTAATACAGCAACTGGAACAGCATTCTATAATAATGTTTTTGAGCGAGATGCGAATATGGAGCCTAAAACTTTTGGTGAAATTGTTCGACTTACTAAAAATCAATCCGGAAGTAATGACAATAAACGAAGTTTTACATTGATTGGGGATCCGGCGCTTAAAATTGCCTTGCCACGGTTAAAAGTAGTAACGGATAGTTTAAACGGTCAACCTTACGTTATCATAGACACTATTAAGGCTTTAGGAAAGGTAACCATCAAAGGCCACATCGAAGATTTTTATGGAAATGTACAAAGTAATTTTAATGGTTATGTACTTCCATCTATCTTTGATAAAACGAAGAACTTTAATACTCTTGGGCAAGATGATACTTCTCCTGTAATTAATTATGAATTGCAACGAAATGTTGTATATAAAGGGAAATCAACCGTTACTAACGGGACCTTTGCGTTTACATTTATCGTACCCAAAGATATTGCTCTAAGCTATGGTTTAGGAAAAATTAGTTATTATGCATTTAATAATTCTATTGATGCTTCAGGGGTTGATACTACCTTTAGTATTGGTGGAATTGATCCAATTGGCGTGTTAGATGCCGTTGGACCTTCGGTTGATCTATTCCTTAATGATGATAAATTTATAGATGGTGGAATTACAGATGCAACGCCTGTGCTTTTTGCGAAAATTTTCGATGAGAACGGTATAAATACAGTTGGTAATGGAATTGGACATGATTTAACAGCTATTATTGATGAAAATACCGCAGAGTCAATCAATTTAAATGATTACTATTCGTCGGATTTAGATACCTATCAGTCGGGTACTATCCGCTACGAATTACCTGAATTAACGGAGGGCGCGCATTCTGTTTCACTTAAAGTTTGGGACGTTAATAATAACTCTTCCTTAACAAAAATTAATTTCCTTGTTCGACCAAGTGAAAATGCAGCTATTAATCACCTTTACAATTACCCGAATCCTTTTACAAGTAACACAAAATTTATGTTTGAACACAATCAATCATGTGATAATATGGATGTCCAAATACAGGTGTATAGCGTTAGTGGTAGATTGGTAAAAACGATTTTGGAGAAAGTTCAAACTGTTGGATTTAGAACCGAAGGACTTAATTGGGACGGAAAAGATGATTTTGGAGATAAATTGGCAAGAGGTGTATATATTTATAGACTTTCCATAAAAACTAATTCTGGAGAAACCGCTCAAAAAACAGAAAAACTAGTTATCTTTTAGTAATTATACAATAAAATGTATCTTTGAGCGTATATTTACCCAATTTTTCTAAATAACTCAATGAAATATCAATTATTTATCGCGGTTTTATTAGCATCTTTTAGTGGTTTTTCTCAACCAAATGGGGGTGCCACTCAAAATGACTTACAGTTAAATACAATCACTACAGCACTTCCATTCATGGCGATCACGCCTGACTCACGAGCTGGTGGTATGGGGGACGCAGGTACTGCTTTAAGTGCGAGTTCAAGTTCGGTTTATTGGAACACCTCTATTTTAAGTTTTTCTGAAAAAAAATCTGAAATTAGCCTTTCTTATACGCCATGGCTGAGACAATTAACCAATGATATTCATTTGTCCTATTTGTCGGGCTATTATAAAATAAACAAGCAGCATGCAATTGGTGGTGCTTTACGCTATTTTAGTTTAGGAGAAATTACTTTTACGGACGCTTCTGGTAACGTGATACGCGATGACAAACCAAGCGAGTTCGAATTGACTGGCGCATATGCCTTTAAATTGGCTGATAAGCTGAGTATTGGAATAAATGGAAAGTTTGCATATTCCAACCTTACCGGTGGACTTACGGTTGGTGGCGTGAATACAAAGCCAGGAGTTGTGGGTGCAGCCGACTTATCATTTACATATTATAATGACAAGGTTAAATTTGGCAAAACGAAAGGAGTCTACACTTTTGCAACGACAATTAATAATATTGGAAATAAAGTTGCCTATTCTGAATTGTCACAACGTGACTTCATTCCTATGAACTTAAAAATAGGAAACTCATTTTTAGCGAAATTTGACGCTTATAATCAAGTTGTTTTTTCAGTAGATATTCAAAAATTATTAGTTCCTACTCCCGCTAGTTATAATGATAATTTAGGAGATAATTTAGGAGATTTAATGTCAGGAAAAACCAGTGATGTTGGTATTATTAATGGTATTATGCAATCTTTTTATGATGCTCCTGGCGTGGTGGCAACAGATGCTAATGGAGATTACATCAAGAATCCAGACGGCACATACGAGGTTGTTAAGGGTACAAAATTTAAGGAGGAAATGGCTGAAATTAATTTAGCTGGTGGAGTGGAATGGTGGTACAATAATACTTTTGCTGTTCGAGGGGGTGTTTTTTACGAAAGTAAAAACAAAGGGAATAGACAATTTTTAAATATTGGTGCAAGTTTGAAATATAATATGTTTGGTATAGATTTCTCTTATTTAGCTTCGTTGAACGGAAGACAAAGTCCTTTAGCGAACACCTTGAGATTTACACTTCGACTTTATTTAGGTGATAAACCAGTAGCAACAGATGCCAATTAATTTGTTAAAATGAATTTGCGCATTGGTTACGGTGTTGATGTACATCAACTAAAAATAGGCCTTCCTTTAATCATTGGTGGCATTAAAATTCCCTCAGAAACTGGCGCTCTTGGTCATTCAGATGCCGATGTTCTTCTTCATGCGATTTGTGATGCTTTATTAGGCGCTGCAAACTTGAGGGATATTGGCTATCATTTTTCTGATAAGGATCCTAAATACAAAGGAATTGATTCAACAATTTTACTTGAGCAAGTAGTTGAATTAATTACAACTATTAATTACAAAGTAATAAATATTGATTGCACTGTAATCCTTGAATCACCCAAATTAAATCCACATATTCCTGAAATGCAAGTAATTATTGCTCGTATTTTGAAGGTCGATATTGATGCAGTTTCTATCAAAGCTTCTACGCATGAAAAAGTTGATTCTTTTGGAGAAGGCCTTGCGATTAAAGCTTATGCTGCTTGTTTATTGTTAAAAGATTAAATTTTATAAATGAAAGTAAATACAAATTACTCGAATCAAAAAGAATTGTTGGCTTTGTATAATAAACCATTGCTTGAATTGGTATTTGAAGCTGCGCAAATTCATCGTGAATTTCACAATCCACAAGAAGTTCAGCTTTCTACTTTAATTAGTATTAAAACAGGAGGTTGTCCAGAAGATTGTGGCTATTGCCCTCAAGCTGCTCGTTATCATACGGGTTTAGATGCTCATAAATTAATGTCGGTTGAATCAGTTGTAGAACAAGCAAAAATGGCTCAAAGCAATGGTTCATCGCGTTTGTGTATGGGTGCGGCATGGCGTGAAGTACGCGATAACCGTGATTTTGATAAGGTAATAGAAATGGTTGAGTCGGTTAGTGAAATGGGTATGGAGGTTTGTTGTACATTGGGAATGCTTTCTGAAAATCAGGCATTACGATTAAAAAATGCGGGACTTTTTGCTTATAACCATAATTTAGACTCTTCCCGTGAATTTTATAAGGATATTATTTCTACTCGTCAATATGATGATCGATTAAAAACGATCGATAACGCCAGAAAAGTAGGATTATCTGTCTGTTCTGGAGGAATTATTGGGATGGGAGAAGCAGTGGAAGATAGAATAGGTTTGTTACTGTCCTACATGGCCATGGAAACTCCCCCAGAATCTATTCCAATTAATGCGTTGGTTGCTGTAGAAGGAACACCATTGGAAGATCAAAAACCGATCGAACAATGGGAGATGATTCGAATGGTGGCCACTTCAAGAATTGCTTTCCCTGAATCGGTTATTCGATTATCAGCAGGAAGAAATAAAATGTCTATGGAAGCTCAAGCCTTATGTTTTCTTGCGGGTGCAGGCTCCATATTTGCGGGTGATAAACTTTTAACTACGCCGAATCCTGAATTTGATGAGGATGCTAAAATGTTTAAAATTCTAGGTTTAACCGCCAAAGAATCATCGCAGATGGCATCTTCTAAATTTAATGTCTAAGTTAATCCAATAAATGGATAAAAAGCTTTTGATGCTTCTTGAAAAGCGAAAAGTAGACGGTAATTTTCGTCAGCTTACTATACAGGGAGGAGGTATTGATTTTTTATCAAATGATTACCTCGGATTATCAAAAGATGCGATTTTAACTACTACTTCTTCTTCTTCATATCAAGGAAGTACAGGTTCACGATTGTTGTCTGGAAATTCAGCTAATGCCGAGATTTGTGAGCGTTTTCTAGCGTCTCATTTTAATGTTGAATCTGCGTTGGTATTCAGTTCTGGCTATAATGCGAATATTGGATTTTTTAGTTGTGTTCCTCTTCGTGGCGATATCATACTTTACGACGAATGTATTCATGTTAGTATGAAAGATGGATTCCGCTTATCCTTCGCGGATGCTTTTTCTTTTAAACATAATGATTTAGAGGACCTCGAGAAAAAAATAAATCGAATAAAAGGAAAGCTTGATCAAAATGCTAGCATTTATGTTGCTGTTGAAAGCTTGTATTCTATGACTGGAGATATAAGTCCATTGAAAAATCTAGTAAGTCTTAGTCATAGTTTGTCGTATAAGTTAATCGTAGATGAGGCACATTCGGTTGGTGTTTTTGGCAAAAATGGTACTGGGTTAGTCGCTGAATTAGGATTAGTAGATGAAGTATTCGCACGTATTATTACTTTCGGTAAGGCATTTGGATTTCATGGTGCTTCGGTACTAGGGTCAAAAGATTTAACGGAGTACCTAATTAATTTTTCTCGACCTTTTATATATACAACAGCTCTTCCGCCAAAAGATTTTGACACGATTGTTAGTATGATTGGAACTAATGATTTGTCAAGTAGGCAAAAACTATTGCAAGAAAAAATAAATTGGTTTAATGCTAAAATCCCTACTGGATTACTTACTTCCGATGCGCGTTCCCCGATTAAAATGATACAAATTGATAGTTTAGATGCTATTGATCTCTTATTAGAAAAGTTAATGGCAGCCAATATTTTTATTAAGCCCATCCTTTATCCCACTGTTCCTCTTAAGCAACAAGGTTTACGAATTTGTCTTCATTCCTTTAACACCTTGGAAGAAATATCAACCCTTTGTTCTGTTTTATCTTCGTTGAAGTTACAGTAAATCATCGCATAATACCGATAAGGGTTTCAATATAACCCAATTATCATTGAACTAGTTACAAACTATATTGGCATTACACCAATTGTTACTGAACTAAATTATAGTTGTCTTTGGTATTACTTATTTTGTCGTTCTTAAATTTAAACATATCTTTGTCACGATGGAGAAGCAGGTCATTTTAAATGCACAACAAATCGAATTAACCATCAAACGCCTTTGTCATGAATTAATAGAATCTCATGACGATTTTTCAAACTCTGTAATTATTGGTTTACAACCCCGAGGAATCCAAGTGGTTGCTCGATTAAAATCAGAATTAGAATCCATCTTAGGACATGCTATTCAATGTGGCAATTTAGATATTACTTTTTTTCGCGATGATTTTAGACGAACAGAAAAACAACGCATTCCTAGTGTTACCAACCTTGATTTTAGTATTGAGAATAAAAAAGTAGTGTTGGTTGATGATGTTTTGTATACAGGAAGAACAATACGTGCTGGATTGGATGCATTATTAACTTTTGGGCGACCTTCAAAAGTTGAACTTTTAGTGCTTATTGATCGTCGTTTTAGTAGAGATCTACCGATACAAGCAGATTATTATGGAAAGACAGTGGATACCTTGAAAATGGAACGTGTTTCTGTTGATTGGAAGGAATTAGAAGGGATTGATCAGGTGTTATTATATACAAAAGAAGGAAATGAATAATTTAAGTGTCGATCATTTAACGGGTATTCGTGATTTAACTCACGAGGATATTCAGTTAATCTTTAAAATGGCGGATAGTTTTAAAGAGGTGATCAATCGACCAATTAAAAAAGTTCCTTCGCTTCGCGATATTACTATTGCCAATTTATTTTTTGAAAATTCTACTAGAACGAGGTTATCTTTTGAACTAGCTGAGAAACGATTATCGGCTGATGTTATAAATTTCAGTGCTTCAAGTAGTTCTGTTAAGAAAGGGGAAACATTAATTGATACGGTCAATAATATTTTATCAATGAAAGTTGATATGGTCGTAATGCGTCATCCAAATCCAGGCGCAGCACATTTTCTCTCTCAACGAATTTCAGCCAAAGTAATCAACGCCGGTGATGGTACTCATGAACATCCTACCCAAGCTTTATTAGATGCTTATTCTATTCGAGAGTCTTTGGGAGATGTTGCTGGTAAAAAAGTGGTGATAGTTGGAGATATTCTTCACTCACGCGTTGCTTTGTCTAATATCTATTGTCTACAAAAATTGGGCGCTGAGGTAATGGTTTGTGGTCCAACTACTTTAATTCCTAAGTATATTGGTGATCTTGGGATTCGTATTTCTCATGATCTTAAAGAGGCATTGAACTGGTGTGATGTTGCCAATATGCTTCGTATTCAATTAGAACGACAAGAAATTAAATATTTTCCTTCATTGCGCGAATATTCGATGTTATTCGGTTTGAATAAGCAATTACTTGATTCTTTAGATAAACGCATCTTAATAATGCACCCAGGTCCAATAAATAGAGGGGTTGAGATCACTAGTGAGGTGGCCGATTCTGACCAAAGTATAATTTTGAACCAAGTTGAAAATGGTGTCGCTATCCGAATGGCAATAATTTATTTGCTTGCATCGAAAATTGAACGCTGATTTTTTTTACATTTGGAGAAACAAATAATATGAATTTTCCAAGTGAATACCATGGTAAATCTGTTGTGATCGTTTCAAATGTTGAGAAACTTGATACTACTACCGCTCCAGAGCTTAAAACTATCTTTACGATTGTAAATAAATCTGGCCATAATAAAATTGTTTTTAATCTTGAAAAAACGAAATATTGTGATTCATCTGGTTTAAGTGCTATTTTAATTGCAAATAGACTTTGTAAAGATACAAATGGTGCATTTGTTTTATGCGGATTGCAAGCTTCGGTTTTAAAAATGATTGAAATTGCGCAATTAGATAAAGTATTAAGTATTTGTTCAACTAAAGAAGAAGCATTATCCCATCTTGAGTAATCCATTTCAAGTTGTATTTTTAGGAAGTGGTGCCACATTACCAACTTCAAAAAGGGCACTTAGTGCGCAATACATTGTATGTAATAATCGTCATTTATTAATTGATTGCGGAGAAGGAACTCAATCCCAAATGAGAAAATATGGGGTTCATTTTCAAAAAATTTCGCATATTTTCATTTCACATTTACATGGCGATCATTATTTCGGCTTGATTGGTTTGCTTAGCACCATGAATTTACTGGGCAGAAACACGGGCTTAACTATCTATGGTCCAGCGCCTTTGGAGGAAATCTTGAATTTACAATTAGCTGCAGGGAATTCTCCGTTGTGTTTCAATTTGAAATTTGTCCCATTGATTTCAGATCAAAAAGAAATAATTTTTGAGGATAAGTTATTGAGAGTATCTGCTTTTCCACTGAAGCACCGAATTCAAACCTTTGGTTTTTTGATTGAGGAAACAAATTGGGAATTAAAATTGAATGTCCTAGCTTTAAAGGAAGCGGGGATAAAAAAGGAGTATTTTCGATTGTTAAAACAAGGAAATAATGTCGAATTATTAGATGGTTCATTATTAAAGTATACTGATTTTACTTCCCCGGTACCTCCATCGATTAAATATGCCTATTGTTCTGACACAGCACCATTCGATGAAATTTATTCCTTCTTGGAAGGTACTTCTATCTTGTATCATGAGGCAACTTTTACTAATAAAGACAAAGCTAGGGCCAAAAAAACATATCATTCTACTGCCGAACAAGCAGCAAACGTGGCATCCAAGCTTGGTGTTGAAAAATTATACCTGGGACATTTTTCATCACGATATCCTACTTGTGATGATCATTTTTTAGAAGCATCGCACGTATTTCCTACTACCATAATAGTTGAAGATGGGATGAAAGTTACTTTTAACTAAGAATATCAATTCTATTTTTCATCATAGCGTTCACAATTTTTAATGATTTTAGAATTTCAAGTGATTTTTCACGTTTTGTAACGGCTTTACTTGTGCTAGCTCACGTAAAAAATAACCCCTCATAAAATTCATATGGAAATTCGAAATTGTTTAGAATGTACTACGAAACTTTCTGGGCGAAAAGACCAAAAGTTTTGCGGTGATTATTGCAGAAATTCGTATAATAATCGTTTGAATGAAGATGCTAACTCGATTGTTAGACGTGTAAATAGAATTCTACGCAAAAACCGTAGGATTTTATACAAATTAAATCCAAATGGAAAAAAAACGTTGGATGGAATCAGTTTAGCGGAAGAAGGGTTTAATTTTCACTACTTCACTAATTTGTATAAAACCCAAAAAGGCTATAATTATTATTTTTGCTATGAATATGGCTATATAAAATTGGACAATGATCAATACATGCTTGTTCAAAAACAAGATTATGTTCGATAAGTTACTTATCTAGAACTTTTGGAATTCTGAAATAATCACTGTCTTTTTTTGGTGCATTTTTTAATGCTTGGGTTTGTGAAATCGTATTTTTTGCCACGTCATCACGTAAACTCCCAAATTCTTCCGTCATGAAAATTAAAGGTTCCACATTGTCTGTATCCACTTCACTTAATTTTTGCATGAACCCTGTGATTTTAGTCATGTCAGCTTTTATAGCTTCTTTTTCATCTCCTTCAAATTTTAGTTTCGCAAGAAATGAAAGATGGTCAATTAATTCGTCGTTGATATTCATGGTGTAAAATTAATAAAGTTCGGGATGTTTTTCCATGATGGGTTTTGAAATTATTTCAAAACAGTGGTCACTCAGTTCGCTCAAATCCATTTTTTCTATAGCCTCCAAGGTGATAACTTCATGAATATGAACGATAGAAATCCCGGGTCGTGCTGGCCCCCAAGTATTGGTTGGATCTGAAAATAATTTATGATTGTTTTCAAAAGTCACTGGTAAAATGGAAACATTTAAGGCTTTTGCTAATTTAAAAGCACCCTGTTTAAACGGTAACATCTTGGGTGCATCATCATCCGGAATTGTTCCCTCTGGGAAAATCACCAAGGACCAGCCATTATTAATGGACTTCAATGCTTCCGAGTAAGCTCTTCCTGCTTTCTTCTTATCGTTTCTGTATACGGGTATATTTAGATTTTTAAAGTAGGTCCTTAAAATGGGATACGAAAGAATTTCACTTTTTCCCAAAAACACAAATGGTGATTTGGGAAGTATCGAATACATTAGAAATATATCCAAATAGGAAACATGGTTAGATATAATTACATAAGGCCCAGATGGAATAGGGGAATGAATAATCTTTTTTACAGGATAGAAACAAAATATTCTTATGCACCAACTCCATAAAATAAAAAACTTAAAACTAGTTTTTTTCCATTTCTTATTTAGCAGTAATGTGTACAAAAAAGGATAGAAAAGAATCGCGAAAATGCTGAAAATAATAGCAATATATACTTTCCATAAGATTGATAAAGATCCTTTAATATATTTCATTTTCAAATTTAGTCAATTAAGAAGAAATTTAACCTGCTTCCTTTGATTGCTTTTAATTATTTTTGTTTAAAATAGCTCAAGATGTCAAGAATATTAACTGGAATACAAAGTACAGGAACTCCCCATTTAGGGAATATCCTCGGAGCTATTTTGCCTGCAATTGCCTTATCTAACGAACCAAATAACGATGCCTTTTTCTTCATCGCAAACCTTCATTCACTTACTCAAATAAAAAATTCGGAAGAGTTAAAAATAAATACAATGTCTACCGCTGCTACTTGGTTAGCATGTGGCTTAGATCCTGATAAAGCTACTTTTTATCGGCAAAGTGATGTGCCTGAAGTGGCTGAATTAATGTGGTATTTATTGGCTTTCTATCCATATCAACGGCTAACATTAGCACACAGTTTTAAAGACAAATCAGATCGTTTAGACGATGTAAATGGTGGCTTATTTACTTATCCTATGTTGATGGCAGCAGATATTTTATTGTATGATGCAAACATTGTCCCTGTAGGAAAAGACCAGTTGCAGCATCTAGAGATGACCAGAGATGTTGCTATGCGATTTAATTTAAAGATGGGAGATACTTTTATTATTCCGTCAGAAAGAGTGAGTGAGGACACCATGCTCATTCCTGGAACGGATGGACAAAAAATGAGTAAGTCTCGAAATAATTATATTGATATATTCGCTTCTGAAAAAGAATTGCGTAAACAGATTATGTCCATCTCTTCAGATAGCACTCCTCTGGAATCGCCAAAAGACCCAAGTACCTGTACTATTTTTGCTCTATATACTTTGTTAGCCTCCACGAAGGATGCAGAAAAAATGCGTTCAAATTATTTGGCTGGTGGTTATGGTTATGGGCACGCCAAACAAGCATTATTTGAAACGATTCTTACGCGGTTCCAATCAGAGCGTGAAAAGTATTCGTATTATATGACACACGAAGATGAACTAAATCTTATTTTATCTAAAGGAGCAGAAAGGGCACGTTTAACTGCTACCGAAGTATTATCGCGTGTTCGTTCGAAGCTAGGATATTAATTGATATTCATCAGATAGGCCCTTATTATCTTATTATTAGGACTAATCTTCATTTTAGTGTAATCTTTTTTAGGTTTTTTCATTATAATTCTAACCTTATTGAATTTCTTTCGTTAAGGTATTCACTTTAAAATAATATATCAAATTATGAGGCAACTAAAAATCGCGAAACAGGTTACGAATAGAGAAACAGCTTCTCTAGATAAGTATTTACAAGAGATCGGCCGTGTCGATTTAATTACAGCGGATGAAGAAGTTGAATTAGCTCGAAAAATTAGAGCTGGAGATCGATTAGCATTAGAGAGATTAACGAAAGCCAATTTAAGGTTTGTGGTCTCCGTATCAAAACAATATCAAAATCAAGGATTAGCCTTGCCTGATTTAATCAATGAAGGTAATTTAGGATTAATAAAAGCGGCAGAACGATTTGACGAAACACGTGGATTTAAATTTATTTCTTACGCTGTTTGGTGGATTAGACAATCCATTTTACAAGCACTAGCAGAACAAGCAAGGATAGTACGTTTACCTTTGAATAAAATCGGTAATATCAATAAAATAAATCGTGCATTTTCTGAATTAGAGCAGAAATTTGAACGTCCCCCATCAGCGGAAGAATTAGCAGAATTCTTAAGTTGCAGTACAGAAGAAATAAAACAATCATTAGCTCAAAACGGTAGACATATTTCTATGGATGCCCCATTGGTCGAAAGTGATGAGTCATCTTCAACAATGTATGATGTTTTGATGGGCGATTCTTTACCGAGTCCAGAAAGTAATTTAGTCTTAGAGTCTTTAAGAAGCGACATAAGACGTTCATTAACGACATTGACTGCTCGTGAAAGCGAAGTTATCTCCATGTTCTTTGGTCTTGAAGGTAAAGCACCTTTATCGCTGGAAGAAATTGGTGATCGTTTTGAATTAACGAGAGAACGGGTACGTCAAATTAAAGAAAAAGCAATCCGTCGATTGAAACATACTTCAAAGAACAGGGTTCTTCAGGAGTATTTAGGTTAATTCGGATCTACATCGATAACCACACGAACGCTTTTGTTTTGTGGTTTAGCATAAAATTCATTTAAGAGCGCATTTATGCGCTCTTTTACTTTTATATCGGATAGACTCTTTTCATATTTTATTTTTATTTCTTTTAAAAATAAATTTTGAATTTTCTTTATTATCGGAAATTCGGGGCCTAAAACTCTTTCTTTGAATACATTTTTCAACGAATTGGCAAGATCATTTGCTGCCTCAATTAACACATGTTCATCTTTATGTTTTACGGTCAGTACAATCATTTTATAAAAGGGAGGGTAATAAAAGTTTTCCCGTTCAATTATTTCGTTGTTATAGAATTCTATGAAATCATGCTTGATCACCTTTTTTATTACCCAATGATCTATTTGACCAGTTTGAATAATCACTTTTCCTTTTTTTTCTTTCCTTCCCGCTCTTCCTGCTACTTGTGTCATTAATTGAAAAGATCTTTCAAAAGCCCTGAAATCTGGACGATTTAAGAGCATATCTGCATCCATTATTCCGACTAATGTTACATTGTCAAAATCTAATCCTTTTGATAACATTTGCGTGCCAATCAGCACGTCTATCTTTCTGTTCTCAAAGTCGCTAATAATTTCAGAATACGCATTTTTGGAGCGTGTCGTATCTAAATCCATTCTTTTTATGCGAGCAGTTGGAAAGTGAATGGCTAAGTCATCTTCAATTTTTTCAGTTCCAAATCCCACCATTTTTAAGCGATTGCTCCCACAGGCATGGCATGATCCCATTGGTGCAGTAACATAACTGCAATAATGGCATTTTAGGTTATTTCCAAATTTGTGGTAGGTTAAGGTAACATCGCAATTGGTACATTTTGGCGACCAAGTACAAACCTCGCAAGACCAACGTGGGGTGTAGCCTCTGCGATTTTGAAAAAGAATTACCTGTTCATTTTTTTTAAGTGTATTTTCTATTTCCTCCAGTAGCATAGAGGAAAAATTCGAGTGCATCGTTTTTAATTTCCGTTCGCTTTTCAAATCGGCACAAAATACTTCTGGAAGTTCAACTCCTTTGTAGCGTTCCATCAGTTCAACTAAGGCATATTTTCCTTTTTTGGCATTGAAATACGATTCAAAACTGGGTGTAGCAGAACCTAGTAACGTTTTCGCTTTGTGACTATGCGCAAGAATTAATGAGGTATCTCTTGCGTTATATCGAGGTGACGGATCATGTTGTTTATAGGAAGTTTCATGTTCTTCATCTACGATAATTAATCCTAAATTTTGATACGGCAAAAAGACGGCAGATCTTGCTCCAATTATCAGTCGATATTCTTCGTTATCGTTCGACAATACTTTATTCCATATTTCCACCCTTTCATTTTGATTGAATTTGGAGTGATAAACACCAATTTGCTTACCAAAATAGATGGATAAGCGTTGAATTAATTGGGTCGTTAGAGCAATTTCAGGTAATAAATAGAGTACCTGTTTACCCATATCGAGATAGGATTGGATAAGCTGAACGTAGATTTCCGTTTTTCCTGACCCTGTTATACCATGTAAAAGTGTAACATCTTTTTGCTCGAAAGCATCTTCAATTTCTTTTAAAGCAACAGATTGTGTTTTGGATAATGCCTTAAATCCGAATTGATCTTTTTCATTGGAAACAAGTCGATCTATTTGAATTTTACTACTAATCAATATGCCATTTTTTTCCAAAGTACTCAAAGCAGAAGCACTTACTTCTTTTTTAAGCAAGTGGCTTTTTGGGACTGCTTGGCATATCCCACCAAGTTCCATTGCGCATTTTATTAGTTCTAAGAGCGCATTCAATTGCTTTTGTCCACCCGCTTTGTTCTCCAAATTTTTAAACAAGGCATCCAATTCAACATCGTTTGAAAAACGTCCCTCCAATTGTACGCATGAAATTGTTTTCGGCGTATAGCGCTGATTAATTTCTTCTTGCGTAGCAATGATTCTCCTTTCAATTAGGCGTTTAATGATCGGTTGGATATATTTTATCTCTATAATGTCAGCTAATTCTTTTAAATCTATAGATTCTCTATCCTCAACTATATTAACTAACAATAATTCTTTTTCTGATAAGGTATCAATAGTGGGGTCATAGTCTGGGTGAATAACTACTTTGGTTTCACTTGCCAGTTTGAAATTTGCTGGAAGTGCGGCATTCATTACATCTCCTATTGGTGAAAGATAGTATTGTGAAATCCAAGTCCATAATTTAAATTGTTTTTCGGTAATGATAGGTGTTTCATCAAGCAGGATTTCAACGTATTTCGCTTGATAATTTGTGGGGGCAATTTCATGAATTTTCGTAATGATGCCCGTTAATCTTTTATTTTTTCCGAAGGGAACAATAACCCGAATTCCAAAACAGATTTGCTCATTTAATTCAATAGGAACTCGATAAGTAAATGCCTGTGCTATTGGCACGGGAAGCACTACGTCAACAAAATAAGTGGTACGTTGTGTCATGATGATAAATATACCTATAATTCGAATTCAAGCTGTAAAGCTTTATGGACAAGCGTATGGCTCTTCTAGATTTAAGACATTATCGCCAGGGTGATCGGAGCAAAATAATAGTAAACCTGTAATTGGTCCTGTGCAGAGTTCTTTAGTGCTTTTTTTGTCAATAGCACGCAAGTAAGCTTGTCCAGCACCAACAAAGAATGGTTTATAGCTAGTTATTGTTTGTCGGGAAGAGAAAATACCAATTACTCTCTTACCATTAGTAACCGAAAGATTTGTATACGTAGGTTTAGTTTGGGCAAGGGTGCTACTTGGTTTATTAACTACCATGTAATTATATAGTTCTTCAGCTCCTCCCACCAAAGTAATGCGAATTCCTTGGAAAGTCCTTCTTGTAATTTGGGGATCAACAACTACGTTTGTTTTCATTAAGTTATAAAACGTCTCTCCAAGCGCCACAAAGGTTCTACTTGAATTGGGTACAACATCTACTTCACCGAGGTTCCAATCAAATGATTTTAAGGTTTTATTGTTTCCAATATACTCATTGTATTCGATTTCTAATTTTGTATTCACAACAAAACAATTTCCTGTACTTGAAGCAGCGACAGATGTGGAAACATATTCTCCAGGATTATCTGAAAATTTGAATGTAAAATTCTGCGAGGATGCTGTGGTTGTTAAGCCACTTGCTAATTTAGTTTCTCCGTTTACTTCAAATTCTCCGTTGTTGAGAATAACCTTTAATTTATAAATGGCATCTTTATGTAAGGAGGTTTCATTAGGATTAGGAGAAATTACTTGCACTTCATTTTGTCCTGTAGCTAAGGTTTTAAAGTAGTATACTTTTTGAATTGGGCCATAAAAAACACCGTTGGTATTTTTATCTTGAATCAAGGTGTCTTTTAACTGCCAAGTTCTTGTTACATTACCATTCAATTCCTCCGTAATTGTAGCATCTACTTGATCAAAATAGCTTGAATCTGCTATTTGTGCAATTTGCATCGCATCTCCAGGACCAATAAAAGCGCGTGTAATTTTAACGTAGTGCAGGGTGTCTGCTTGATCCAGTAATCCATAAATAACTGCTGTTTCTTGAAAGTCACCAACCAGGTTGATCTTTTCACTACAATTGCTAAGCAAAACTGTTAAGAGCATTAAACTCCCTAGTGTTATTTTTTTCATTTCTCAGCTTATTTTTTCTTTCCTGGTTTAACTACTTTAGGATCAGCTTTAATTACCTTCCCATCTGTTGGGTTATTTTCTTGAACATCAGTAAAGCTTCCAGATTTTCCTCTGGCAATTAATTCTATCACAAAACAAAGTGAAGCTCGTCCTTGTTGTTCGCCATAGGCTAGTTCCCAAGGCAAATATAATCGATATGTCCCCCCAATTTTCATTTTTGGTATGGCATACGACCATCCAGGAATTACGCCGCCATTTAATTTTAATGCCACTGCTTCTATTTTATTTTCTTTGTTCGGCATTTTATAAGAATTCTGAATCGTATCGCCTAGTGCGGACGTCAGTATATAATGAACTTTAACATCATCTGTTAGACCTGGATTAGGGCCATTGCCTTCTTTGATTGTTTCAATAATGACGCCGTTATCAAATAATTGTGCTCCTTTAATTAGTTTGGCTTTGGCCATCATTTTATTTCCATTTTTCTCATTTAAACCCACCATGAAATCCTGCATAATTCGTCCTTTCAATTCGTCGCTTAAAAAAGCATCTTTTTTGTATAAGCCATCGGCAAATCCTTCCTTCACTTTATTCAGATTGATTAAGTCGATACCTCCGAGCTTAAGGACATCATAATAGAAAGCATAACCCGTCATTTTTCCCATACAAAGAGACCCTTCCGTAACATATTGTTTGTTGAAGTCTTGAAAATTCTCCCCAAAGAGTTTTTTTAAAGTGGCTAAGCACTCATCAGCAGAGTAGTTTCTTAAATTGGAATTAAAGCCTGTAATTATTTGTTTTTTATCTAGATTTTCAAATGCTTTTGCTCCGCTTCCAACTATTGTTTTGGCATTTATAGCCCCAAGAATATAAGACAAGCTATCTTTTGCATTTGAAAGTTTAACTTTGGTTTGATTTTCATTTTTATTATTTCCTTGACAGCTCACTGTAAGAACTATTAAGGTAAAAGCAAGTAAGAAAGAGGTTATTTTTCTCATAGGAAAATTCAATGGTTATTATTCTTAAAAATCGAAAACAAAGATACAATTTTTAGTCAAAAATCTACTTTAATTCGAAGTCTAGTTTCAGCAATATTTACTGCTGATTAACAAAATAAACGGCATTCATTATTTGCAATTTCCCATTTTGCCAAAATCCTCTAAAGAGGGGATTATCGAGTAAGTAAATCACACAACCTTTGCCTTTCGATTCAATGCCTGTAATTATAGCTGATGCCTGTTTATTCTTAACTAAAGAACCAGAAAAACCGGCAATCAATGCATTAGTAGCTTTAATCTTAAAAGGAGTGAGACCATCAGTTAACGTATACAATTCAGGAGTCAAACGGAGGGTAAAATACTCTTGTTTATAGCCAAAGCAAAGGGGATTAGAATTATCAAACTCACACGCATAAATTGCTCCTGCAATTGTTTTACTAATTTCGTTTCGTTCTGTATTTTCGTATGTTATTGTTTTATTTAATGTATCTGGCTCCTCTTTTTTTAAATTGAGGCCATAAACTTCATCATTAACAAAAGAAGCCGCAGCATTTCCAATTACAATTAATTTCCCCCCATCGTCTACCCAATTATTAACTGAAGGATCAGGTTTATAATCTCCTTCTGGTATAAATAAAACATCTATCTCGGCTAGTGCATTTAATAGGTCTTCCTTCATAATTAAGGATACTCCGAGCTTAATTTCTTGTTCGAAGAAGTGCCATATCTCACCAGCAGATAGGGAAGATGTTGCTGCTCCAATTAAAACGCCAATTCTCTGCCTTGGAATATTTTTCACTAATGAAGAGCCGAGGTCTTTCCCCTTATCGACCATGCCTGAAGAAATAGATTGTAATTCTACTCCAATTTCGTTGGCAATTTTAGTAATGATTTTATCAAAATCGGCTTGTTTGTTTTGTCCCCTCATAATTATTAAGGTTCCTTTTTCGTAGGTTGTTTTATTTATTTCAAAGTTTGTTTCGCAAAAAGAAACAGCTATGTTATTTGACAATAATTGTGATAAAAACTTTGCAGAATTCAAATTGTTCCATTTACATAAATAGGCATAATTGGATTCGTTTAGTAGATTTTCTTTTGTTTTATTCGCGTATTTTTTTCCTTCAAGTACTGGTCCTAACGCAATGGTTGAGATGCCGTATGCATAAGGTAAAGACCACGCTGTTAAATCGTAAGTTAAGGAATCGGACAATTCCGTTTTGGGTTCAAATAATACATTAATAAAGGTTCCTTTAAGTTGATTGGTGGAAATGACCACATCACCTTCTTTCGTTTTATACGTGCTTTCTTTCGATGTGAAATAATCAAATCCTTTCACTGTATTATTTGCTAGTGCATTTGAGTAGCTAATTTCGTGCTGATCCATTAATTTTAATAAGGCTCCTAAATTCGGTGCATTTCCATCAAGAAGGAAGCTTTGGTAGGTGAATTTTTTCTTTGTTGCAAATTGTTGGTATTCATCAATAAGTTTTTTATATTTTTCTGAACTCACTTCAACGGTAGATATTCCAGTCATTACGTGGTGCGCGACACGGTCGCTAAGTGTTAATGTATCGCCCGTATTTGTCAAAACTGCAAGCCCTGCTCTACCGCTACCACCTTGTTCATAGGTCATCCCGATTGCTCCATTATAGGTGGGATAGGTATCGCCATAACTAGGGTAGAGTAGGTCAAATATTTCTTTCGAAAAATACAACCAGCCAGCTTTATCAAAATACTTTGCGTGATTTTTTCCTATTTCTTTTTGAAAATCTCGTTGCCATTTTGTTATCACTTCGTGATAGGGTTCTGCAGCTGGTGGAAAATAATACGGTTCGTTAATTGCCTGTTCGTGAAAATCTACGTGAACGTGTGGTAACCATCGGTTATAGATCTTTACTCGTTGTTTAGATTCTATTTGTGTTAGCCACGCCCAATCCCTATTTAAATCAAATAAATAATGATTTGCTCTTCCGCCTGGCCAAGGTTCATTATGGTCAGCACTTATGCGACTCACGTTTACTGGATTTGCGCCATATTGGTAGAAAAAATTAACGTAACGTTCTCTTCCATCTGGATTTAAGCACGGATCCATGATGACGATGGTATTTTTTAACAGCTCTTTTTGTTGGGTTAGTAATTCATAAGCCGTTTGCATAGCTGCTTCTGTTCCAGAGCTTTCATTGCCATGTACATTATAGCTAAGCCAAACAATGGCAACATTTTCTGATGGGTCATTTTTTAGGTGATTCATTCGAATTTCTTCGATTCGCTTAAAATTTTCCTCTGATGCTATGATAGTGAGGAATAAATATCTTTTTTCATTTGTTTGACCGTATGGATCAATTCTTACTTGCTTAGGAAAAGCACTTTGGAGTTTTTCAAAGTAGTTAACTACTCTTTCATGTCGTGTGAATTGCGTACCAATTGTATATCCTAATATATTTTCAGGTGAGAAGGATGTTTGTGAATTCGCCTCCAAAAGAAGCAATGTAAAGAGAAAGCAGAAGAGTGATTTCATAAGATGAATTAAGCACCAAAGCTACTAAAATTTGATTTAGGATAAAAGTGCTCTGAAGCTTTAAAATAGTTATATCAAGCCTTTTGTTCTTAGTAAATCATCGAGTGATTCTATGTCGCTATAAAGTACTTCGCGTGCTTTACTACCTTGAAATGGACCGATAATACCCATTCCTTCCAATTGATCAACAATCCTTCCAGCCCTATTATAGCCCAATTTTAGTTTCCGTTGAAGTAAACTGGCGGATCCTTGTTGGTTAATTACCACAATCCGAGCAGATTCCACGAACATAGCATCAATTTCATTCATGTCTAAGTCGGCGCTTCCCTCCGCGCCATCCGGAATATATTCAGGTAAAATTAATGCTTCAGGGTAGGCACGTTGTCCTCCAATAAAATTACAAATACTTTCAACTTCTGGTGTATCAACAAATCCACATTGTAATCTAATCATGTCTGAACCGTTCATAATGAGCATGTCACCTCGTCCTATGAGTTGATCGGCTCCGGATGAATCTAATATGGTTCTTGAATCTATCTTTGAAAGTACTCTAAAGGCTATTCTCGCTGGGAAATTTGCCTTTATCATTCCGGTAATTACATTTACAGATGGCCTTTGAGTGGCTACAATTAAATGAATTCCAATAGCCCTTGCTAACTGAGCAATTCTTGCAATCGGATGTTCAACTTCTTTACCTGCGGTCATTATTAAATCAGCAAATTCATCAATTACCACCACGATATATGGAAGATAACGATGCCCTTTTTCTGGATTTAATCGCCTAGCAATAAATTTAGCATTATATTCTTTAATTGTTCTTACCTCCGCTGTTTTAAGAAGTTCGTATCGATCATCCATTTCAATACAAAGCGAGTTTAGTGTATGAACAACCTTTGAGGTATCTGTAATGATGGCATCTTCATTTCCAGGAAGTTTGGCTAAATAATGGCGTTCTATTTTATTGTAAAGTGTTAATTCAACTTTTTTAGGATCTATTAAAACGAATTTAACTTGAGCGGGATGTTTTCTGTACAATAAGGAGACTAAGATAGCATTTAAACCTACTGATTTCCCTTGGCCTGTTGATCCAGCAACCAATAAGTGTGGCATTTTTGTCAAATCAAAAACAAAGGTTTCATTGGTGATGGTTTTCCCCAAGACGATGGGTAATTCAGCATCAAAATTTTGAAATTTTTCAGAAGCAATTAAGGACCTCATGCTCACCATTTCGGGATTTAAGTTAGGTACTTCTATTCCGATTGTTCCTTTTCCGGGTATTGGTGCAATGATTCGTATTCCAAGTGCACTTAGACTAAGTGCAATATCATCCTCCAGATTTTTTATTTTTGATATGCGAACTCCAGGAGCGGGCACAATTTCATATAAAGTTACCGTTGGACCAACAGTTGCTTTAATTTTGGCAATGTCAATTTTATAATGCGATAGTGTTTGCACAATTTTATCCTTGTTCCCTTCTAATTCCTCTTTGCTTACTGTTGTCCCATTGCCGCCGTATTCTTTTAATAAGTCAATTGGAGGGAGCAGGAAGCCATCAAGATCTTTGGTAGGATCATACTTTCCAAATTCAGCTACTAATTTATCCGCAAGTGAGCCTTCCTCGTCTTCTTTTTTAAATGTTTCCGATTCTGGAATAGTAACCATTGCCTCTTTCTCAGGAATTTCTATTTCGAAATCATCGTCATGGTGAAGCGTGTCGATTAATTCGGATTCATCTTGTTCATCATCATTATCTCCAAAATGGATAGTTTCGGAAATAATTTCTTTTTCTATTTCTTCATCCTTTATCGTATTAATAACATGCATGTCATCATATACTGGCGTGTAGCTATCCTCTTGTTCATCGTTAGTTTCATGATCACTGGCAGGAACAGTTTGTTTTTTTGATGATAAAAAGGAAAATAGTTGTGCATAATTCGGGTTGAAAAGTAAGGTTGTGATAACGTATAATACAACGACAATCAATGCTAATGTCCCGATGTTTCCTATCGTTGTAATTAACCATTCATTGACATAAAATCCAAAAGTACCTCCTAGATAATTCACATAATTAGAGAAATAACCAAGGAATAATGATCCCCAGACCATAAATGAGGCGGTAATTGAACTTGTTCTATTGAAAGGAAGTAGCTCGACACTCAAAAGAATTTTTAATCCTAAAAGAAAAAGGATTAAACAAATTCCTATTGAAGTGATCCCAAAACTATTAAATATTAACATGTGTGACATCCAAGCACCAAACTTACCTAACCAATTTTCAGGCGCTGGTATGGCTGAATTAAATATATAATCGAAGAAAGAAGTAGTTAGAATGGCATCTTGATCGATTTTCCAGGTAAAAAAGTAGGAAATATAGGAAATAACTAAAAATACAGCTACCAAAACTAATATTGCTCCGCTTATCGTCCGAATTTTTTTTGTGTTTATCGGAAATTCCTTTTTTTCTTTGGTACGTGGCTTTTTTTTATCTGTTTCAGTAGTCTTTCCTTTAGGAAAGTCATTCTCAGATTTTACTTTATCTTTTTCCTTAGGAATGTATTCGTTATCTCCCATTTTTTCAACTATTTTACGAAGATAGACAAAGCATTAGTTGCTTTCAGTTTTACAACTCTTATCTATAAACAATCTTTTGTTAGTTATTATTAGGGCAAATCGGTAAGATTTCTATTGTGCAGAAACTTCCTTCATAAATTCTTCAAGGCTCACTTTTTTATAATTTTCTGGAATCATAAACAAGCCTAGGGGTGGTTGAGAATTTTGCAAACTTATAAGTGTATACTTAAACAAACCATTTTCGGTCGCGGCATAGTATTCGAGAGCTAATCCAGGAAGTTTATGGTATGAAGCGCCATATTTAGCATCAATTTTCGGGTAATAGTAAAATGTAAATTTATTTTCTACTCCTCTTATGGTAACACTTGCGCGTTTTGCTTTTATTCCTGCGATTCTTTTCTTTCCGAATTTCTTTTTAAAGGTGTAAGCTTCCAAGGTGTCTTTATTCAAATTGTGATCTGTTTTGATGGCGAAATCACCTTTTGTGGTAGTAACAAGCACATAGGAGCGATTTAATCTCAAGTGTTTAATCATTTCTTGTTTTCCAATTGCAGAAGAAAAATTAACGATTCGTTGCAAGCTATCCTTTGCATAAATCAACATTTTTCCTGGGAGAGAATCTTTTGGACTTACTCTTTCAATTTCGTAAAGTAGTTCGCCATTAAACACGCGTGTTTTTTGAGAAACAGCTACAAAATTGAACAAAAGGAAGGTTAATAGGACTAAATTTTTCATGATGTTTACTTACTAGATTTCAAAATTAAGCAATTGGAACATAGGAAAAGATAAATTCTTAATGAGGCAATTAAAAAAGAATAGGATCTTATTTTCTTTTGCAAAAAATTAGGTCCGATAAGGCACTTGATAGATCAGGAAATTTAAATTGGAATCCCTCTTTAATGAGTTTATTCGACGAAATACGGCTACCATTTAATATAAGTTCTGACATTTTACCAAAGATAATTTTTAGGATAAATGCAGGTATATTAGGAAACCAAACTTTTTTCTTTAAGACCTTAGACAATGTTTCAGAAAATTCTCTGTTGGTTTTGTGTTCTGGCGCTACAGCATTAAAAGCACCATGCATATTATTGTCTTCTATCGCTTTAAGATAAATTTCGCACAAATCATCAATGTGTATCCATGGCATAAATTGCTTACCGCTACCGATTGAAGCCCCTAATCCAGCCTTTACAGGCGTTATCATTTTTGCTAATGCGCCACCTTGATAGGTTAGTACGACACCAGTTCTTATTGTTACCGTTCGGATACCTAAAGACGTGAAGCTATTTGCTGCTTCTTCCCAAAGTCGGCAGGTTTCACCCAGAAAGTCCTGTGACGGTTGATCGGTCTCAACAAATATTTTATCAGTGGTCACAGCGCCATAATAGCCAATGGCAGAAGCTGAAATAAATGCCTTAAGTTGATGTTTGTTTTCTGTTATTTTTTGAAAAATCAATTGTCCAGATTTAATTCGACTGTTCACTATTTCTTTTTTCCTTTTCGTTGTCCATCGACTTTCTCCGATATTTGCTCCCGCTAAGTGAATTATATAATCGACATTTTCTAGCGCACCTTCTTCAAGTTCATTTTTTTCAATGTTCCAACGATAAGTTGGGATATCCGATTGCTTTTCACTTTCTCTTCCAAGCGTTGAGACAACATATCCTTTTTCAATTAATTTTTTACTGAGGACACTACCTACAAGACCTGATCCACCAGTAATTAGAACTGTTTTCATTTTATTGTGTTTTAGCAATTGGTGTTTTGGCCTTCTGCGATGAACTTGCATTTAAGTTTAAATTATCTACCAATCGTAAATAATTTGTCTTAGATACTTGAATATTTCAGTAAGTTATTTTTAAATGTTTCTTGATAATACTTTTTGACTTTGGGAAAACAAATTGTTAACCAAACGGTATATTTTTCTGGGTTATTTTTGATTTCTGCTTCAAGATTTTCCATTGTAATATACGCCCAATCTTGAACTTCTTCTGTTTCAGGGATAGGTAACTGATCTGAAATTCCAAAGTATACGTGGTCGAATTCATGCTCGGTCAAGCCATTTTCGAATGTTGTTTTATACATAAAGCTAAACGCAAATTCCGTTTCACAATTCATTCCCATTTCCTCCTGTAAACGTCTTTCAATGGCCCATGGCAATTCTTCCCCATAGCGTGGATGGCTGCAACATGTATTGGTCCATAAACCACCGGAGTGGTATTTACCTTCTGCTCTTTGTTGTATCAGTAATTCACCTTTCGCATTAAAAACAAAAACTGAAAATGCCCGATGCAGCAAACCCAATTCATGCACCATGAGTTTTTCTAATTTCCCCCATTGCTTGTCATTTTCATCGACCAATATTAAATAGTCATTCATCGTTTTAGTTGTTTTCAATTGCTATTAAGTAAATTCAGAATGGTTGACTGATTTCTCTTTCCATAATCACACATTAAGCAGTCTTTAATTTTGGGTATCATCTACGAAAGGAATAAGAGAAAAGAAACAGCTGATACCTTTATAGAAGGTTCATTTTGTATTGTAACATACTGTTTACCATTAATGTCATTTTCTTTACATTACTGATTCTAATTCTTTCTTGTAGGATTCTTTCCGCGGGAATTTTTTTGATTTTAATAAATAGTTTTTTGTAATATACAAATGCTAGGTAAACCCCGCCCTTTGATGAAGAGGGGAGTTTTGTAATTCCAATTAGCGCTATTTTAAAATCTTCTTCAATTTCCTCTTCAATGGTTTTTTTGACTTCATTAGAAAAATTCGTCATATCGATATTTGGAAAATAAGTTCTTCCCAATTCTTTAAAGTCGGCTTTCATATCACGTAGAAAATTTATTTTCTGAAACGCAGCACCTAATCTCATTGCATAAGGCTTTAATTCCTCAAAAAATTCCTTACTTCCTTCAGTAAAAACATGAAGACACATTAAGCCTACCACTTCAGCAGATCCTAAAATATATTGATTGTATTCATCTATTGAATAGGTTCTTTTCTCCAAATCCATTTCCATACTTTTAAGAAATGTTTCAATTAAATCGAGCGAAATATTATATTCATTTACAACTCGTTGAAAAGAATTTAAGATTGGATTTAAGGATATTTTAGATTCAATCGCTTCGTATGTTTCGGCTTTAAATTTTTCAAGTAAGTATTTTTTATCGTACCCTTCGAAGCTATCAACAATTTCGTCGGAAAATCTCACAAAACCATAAATGGAATAGATTGGATTATGTAATTTTTCGTTCAAAAAATAAATTCCTAACGAAAAACTTGTGCTATATGCTTTTGTGGTTAGTTTGCTACATTGTGCAGATACATCATCAAATAGAGCCTTCATGCTTTTTTGTTGTTTAAATTTTTCATTAATAAGTCGGAAACTACTTTTCCAGATATAATTGAAGGAGGTACTCCGGGACCTGGAACAGTCAGCTGACCTGCATAAAAAAGGTTTTTAACTTTTTTATTTCTAATTTTTGGTTTCAATATAGCAGTTTGCATGAGGGTATTTGCTAGACCGTATGCATTACCTTTAAACGAATTGTAATCCAAAATAAAATCGTTTATGCAATAACTCTTTTTAAAGTCGATGAATTCAGATATATTTTCCTTTACTTGATTTTCCAATTTTTTCAGCATCATTTGAAAATATTCTTCCCGTATTTCTTCCGTGTCATTTAATCCGGGAGCGATAGGCATTAAAAAAAATATATTCTCATGACCGTTTGGCGCCAAATTTTCATCTGTTTTTGAAGGACAGCAAACATAGAATAGAGGCTTTGAAGGCCATTCTGGCTTTACATAAATTTCTTTAGAATGTTGGTCTAGGCCTTCATCAAAAAACAATGTATGATGTTGCAAAGATTTTATTTTTTTTCGAACACCTAAATAGTAGATGAGACTTGAAGGAGCCATTGTCTTTTTCTCCCAATAATTGTCATCATAATTTCTAAATTCTTTTGACAAGAGTTTGTTCTCAACATGATGATAATCGGCTGAGGCAATGAGTGCATCACAGTAAATCTTTTCGCCATTAACAATTACATTCGTTGCCTTATTATTTTCAACCTCTATTTTTTCAACAGGTGAATTCAAATGAAAAACGGCTCCGTTTTGTTCGGCAACTGATTTCATGCCTTCAATCACCTTAATAAATCCACCTTGTGGATACCACGTTCCTAATTTCAATCCGGCATAATTCATAAGGCTGTATAATGCCGGTGTATCTTGTGGCATTGCTCCCAAAAACAATACAGGGAATTCCATTAGCGCAATGAGTTTTGGATGGGAAAAATACTTGCGAACGTGCTTACTAAAAGATGAAAAAACCTGTAATCTAAATACGCCTTTTATTACATCAAGATCTGCAAATTCCATGATTGATAGTCCGGGTTTGTACACCAAATTCTCAATACCTGTCTTATATTTATAGGCTGCCTCTGTCATAAACTTTTTAAGTTTCTCAGCGCTTCCTTTTTCTATACTTTCAAATAGCTTGCATAATTCTTCAAAATTTTCAGGAACGCTCATGGTATCTTGTTCTCCGAATACCACATCAAAGGAGGGATCCAATAATGTTAATTCATAGAAATCTGACACCGTAAAATTGAAATCGCTAAAAAAACGCTCAAACACGCCAGGCATCCAATACCAACTTGGACCCATATCAAATACGTAGCCGGAATCGGTTTTGAATTGTCGGCATCTTCCGCCTACTGAATCATTTTTTTCTAATACGTGTACTTCATGTCCTGCGGCAGATAAATATGCCGCAGCGCTAATTCCCGAATACCCTGAACCAATAATAATTATTTTAGCCAATTTAGTTTTTGTTAATATCGTGATTAATACAATTGTTTTTCCAGATCATCCACAGATTTGATCCAATTAAATTCATTTTCTGCTTTCAATTTTATCATTAATTTTTCATTGCCTGAAATATGAATTTTTGATTTACTAAATTTATTTGTCAAGCTTTTAATATACCTATTCAAATCTTCTATATTGTCGTTGTGAACCAAAAAGAACAGAAGATTCGAAGGATTAATTTCATCTGACAAGTTCATTAAAGTTTCATAGGGTATATTACCGCCAAGGAATATTACATTTTTTCCAGCTAGACGAATAAGATGATTTGATAACAACAATCCAATATCGTGGAATTCGTTTTCCGGTAAAAATAATAACCAACTTTCATTTGATGTAGCTGGTTCTAATGCATCTATGGCCGAATACAATTTTTGTTTGATAAGGTTGCTGCTGAAATGTTCATAGGCAGGCGAAAATGTTCCAGACACCCACATAAGCCCAATTCTTATCATCATTGGATATATTACTTCTGTATAGGTGGATTTCATACCCAACTTTAAAACACAGTTAGAAAATATTTTTTCAAAATGTATTTCATCAAAACTGACCGAGGCTGCAATTAATTGGGAGATAAAGTACTCATTGTCACTTTCCTTATTTTCTTCCACTATCAGTTGTTGTTCCAACAATTTTGCATGCATTTGGTCTGTCATTACACCCACCTCTGATATTTTATATCCAGTTTCTAACAAGCTAACTATATTCAGTAACCTTATTAATTGCTTGTTATCGTAATGCCTCGTATTACCTTCTGATCGAGTTGGAATTAATGCATTGTAGCGTTGTTCCCAAATTCGGATGGTATGCGCTTTGATTCCGGAGAATTGTTGCAGTTGAGATATAGAAAAATAGTCCATTTTTGTTTAAAAACTTACAAAAATATATAAACAATAAGATTAATCAAAGTTAATAGCCATGTTTTTATGGATAAATATGAAAGAATTGAACAAATATGACAGATACTATTACAACCGTTATAATACCTACTCAATTTCTTTAAATAGCTAGTGAAATAAAATATGCTTAATATTTTTCTTCATTTCTTTAAGATTTAAGATTTATTTTGTAATATTGCACCCCCTTAAGCAATAAAGGGATTAAAATAATTGTCATGAACTTTATCAGTGAACTTCAAAAAGAAATCGTAGCAGCCAATGACCTTCCACAATTTGGAGCAGGTGACACGGTAATTGTATCTTATAAAATTAAAGAGGGTTTAAAAGAGCGTATCCAACAATTCCAAGGTGTTGTTTTGCAACGCAGAGGAAATGGTCTTACCGAAACATTTACTGTTCGTAAAATGTCAGGAAACATTGGTGTTGAGCGTATTTTTCCTATATCTTCTCCATTTTTAGATGCTGTAACTATTGTTAAACGTGGAGCTGTTCGAAGAGCAAGAATATTTTACTTCAGAGAGCGCACTGGTAAATCTGCAAGAATTAGAGAAAAGAAAAACTTTTCTAAATAATATATTTTCATTTAAAATAGGAAAGGGGCTTTTAGCCCCTTTTTTATTGCTCAATAAGCTGAAATTCTGTTCTTCTATTAATCGATCTATTTACATCGTCCTTGTTCTCAACCTTCGGTTTTGATTCACCAAAGCCTAAGGCATTTATTCTCTCTTTGTCGATGCCTTTGTCGATGAGGTATTTTTTCACTTCTTCGGATCTATTAGTGGAGAGTTGTAAATTTTCCTTTGCATCCCCCACGTCATCTGTGTGACCATGAATAGCAATTTTTAATGTTGGATTTTCTTTAAGATAATCACAAAATCCATTTAGAATTATTTTTGAACGACTTGGTATTTCGTACGAATCGGTAGCGAATAGAATGTCATTAATGTTATAAGTTTTACCTTTCTCAAGTGTTTCCAAAACAAAATTAGTGGGTGGTACTATCGCTTTGTTTTCTTTTAATTCTTCTGTATCAATTACTTTGGCATTAAACGCAAAGCCATCTTTTTTAACTGTGATTGTCAGATCGCCGGGTTGGTTAACTTTAACTACAGCAGCGTATTTGCCATCATCTCCATTTACTTTAAACGTACTTTTTTCTCCATTTAAATGATTAGTAATTTCTACTTCGGCATCAGTTATTACTTGTTTGTTTTCGTCTAAGAGTTCTCCTTTTAAAATAACCACTTCTTGCGGTCTTGCTTCCGGGTATAATTCGAATGAATAAATATTCCAGTTACCATCTTTAAGACTAGAATAATAGGCTAATTTTCCGTTAGTTGAAACGAATAAGCCTAATTCATCTTGGGTACTATTTATGGGAAACCCAATGTTTTTAGGAGTGGTCCACGTCCCATTTTCTTTTCTAATATAGAAGATATCCAAGCCACCAATACCTTTTCTTTGGTCGGTACTTGCTGATACGAAATACAGGGTTTCACCGTCTTGATGGAAGAAGGGACTTTTATCTTTTCCTGCAGTATTTACTATATCAAATGGTTTTCCTAGGCTCCAAGTTCCATCACTTTGTCTTTCACTGTAATAAATATCATTGTCACGTGATCCTTTTCTTAGTGTCGTGTAGAACAACAATTTACCATCTGCCGAAAGAGCAGGTTGAGCTTCCCAACCATCTTTGGTATTAATTCCAGGTCCCATGTTTACTAAAGGTGCCCATGTGAAATCATTCCCCCCTTTTCCACTCCTTTTGAAGGTAGTATAATACAAATCGCAATTGAGGTAATTTTGTTTATAAACTGTTTCATTTTTACAAGCGCAAATAATCATTTCTTTATTATCAACTGATAAAGTTGCAGTGCCATAATTCACGAATGTCCCGTCATTAAATGGTTTAGGTAGAGGGTCTCCAGATGAAAAATTCATTACTTGTCCATTTCTGGTTGCCACAGAAAATTCTTCTTTAATATTAGTTCCTATATCTCCTAAATTGGCACGATCTACTTTACGCGTAAAAAAAAGCAAATCATTATCTGGAGAGATCATCGGAAAATATTCATCTAATGCGGAGCTCACATTCACGACTAATTTGGGTTCGAATGGAACCGGATTATCGAACAAGGCTTTTTCAGCTATATAATCAGCTAAAAATTTTTCGACTTGCGTTCGTTTTGTTTCGTTGTCAGTCGGTAAGCGTGTAAAATCGTCTTGAGGGAAATCCATGAATTCTTGCAGTGCAATAGCTGCCTTTTCTTTTTCTCCATTTGATAACAAGATCGATCCAATATAATAGGAGCAGTCGGCGTTAAAATATTCGCATTTTTTCTGAGCTAATTGAAAGAGAACGAAAGCTAATTTTAGGTTTTGTTCACCTTTTGCTTCCGTTTCTGGTTTATCGAAACAACTCATGGCAAATCCATAAGCTCTTTTCGCATAAATAAAGGGTATTTCGGCATTTTCTGGGTAGCTTTTTATGGCTTCCCTTAATAGTAAACTAGCATTCTCAAAACTATTTTCTTGATTTATAGTTTCAATGGCTTTTTTTTGTTTTTTATCTGTTGTAATGCATGGATCTAATTGACCGATGGCAAACGTACAGCAAAAAAATAAGAGGACAAATGAGAGTAAAAATTTAGGCATAAAGACTATAAAATAAATGAACGATTAGTTATAGTTAAAACACGGTTAAAAGTTACACTTTTTAAGCTGATTTTCTCAACTATTTTCTTCGTTCATTTTGCGATATCCATTTTTAATTTTTTTCCCTTTACTTTTTCAGATCGAATTTTCTCTAAAAGTGAGGCTATATTTTTTCGCTTAACGGCAACGTATGAGCTAAAATCTTGAACAGTTATAAGTCCAATATCTTCTTTGGCTAAGCCACCTTTCTGACCAAGAAATCCTACGATGTCTATTTTATTAATTTTATCTTTTTTTCCCCCACTGAAATAAAGAGTAATCCAGGGACTCTCTATTGGGGTCTTTTTTTCAGCTGGAATTTTATATTCCGCATTTTTAGCATTGATATAATCAGGTGTTTTTTCTTCCTTATTGACTAATAAATACGAAGAGCCATTTGCTGTCATCCTGGCTGTTCTTCCATTTCTATGAATAAAAGCCTCTTCATTTTGTGGAAATTGAAAATGCACTACATGCTGAATTTCTGGAATATCTAATCCCCGCGATCCCAAATCAGTACAAATCAGGGTATGGAAAGTCCCATTTCTAAATTTTATGAGCGCTTTTTCACGTTCATCTTGTTCCAAACCGCCGTGATAAATTATTGATTCATAGCCTTTTTGTTGCAAGAAGTCGCAAACACTTTCAGTGGCTTCCCGGAAGTTGCAGAATACAATTGTTAGTTCGCCATTAAACGAGCAAAGCAAATCGAATAAGCGATCAAATTTATTTAGGGCACGGACTGGGAAATGCCAATATGTAATAGCGGGATCTTTGGAGTTGGAAAGGTGATTAATAACTGCGGGATTTCGAAATACGAAATAAGAGGGAAAATCTTTGTGTTCAGTGGCTGAAACAAGTGTGGTATACTTTAAGGAGTTGAATTTTTGGTAAATAAACTTCAGTTCTTCTTCAAAGCCAAATTCCAAACTCTTGTCGTATTCATCAACAACAAATTGAGTCACCTTGGATAAATCGATGGTGTTTCTTGTTAGGTGGTCGCAAATTCTACCTGGTGTTCCAATAAGTACACTAGGCGCTTCATTGAGGCTCTTTTTTTCTACTTGAATGGAATGTCCCCCGTAACACGTTAATACTTTATGATTCGTCTTCATGGCACGAAACACCCCTTCAATTTGAATAGCTAATTCTCGGGATGGTGCAAGTATTAGTGCTTGAATAGCAGATGAATTATTATCCAGCCGTAAGAATAGCGGCAATAAAAAAGCAAATGTTTTACCGGAACCAGTTTGAGAAAGTATCAATAAGTTATCATTGATTTTGCTTTGACTAAGTGTTTCTTCTTGTAAACTATTTAATTCGTTGAATCCAATGGATGAAAGTACTTTGGTAATTCGTTGTGAGTCTATATTCATAGTGCAAAGGTACAGTTCATAAGTCGCAGTGCTGAAAAATAAATAATAATTATGGTAAAATATTTTTCACCGCTAGTAATTCCCACTAAGGACATTATCAAATTGTTTTTTATTTAAACAATTCTTCGTTTTGTAACTTTTCCTGAGTTTGAATTTATAGGAATAATGAAAATAGTCGCTTTTATCTTATTCTTATTAGTAAGCTCAATCACAAATGGGCAAGATATGCCTGTAATTGAAATTGATCTACAGGTATGGACAACAAAGAATTTAAATGTGAAACAATTTCGTAATGGCGATCCAATCCGTTACGTTACGAGTAATGATGAGTGGATTAAATGTCATGCGGAGGGAATTCCTGCCTATTGTTATTATAACAATGACCCTCGAAATGGTACTACCTACGGCGCCATATACAATTGGTTTGCTATGGCTGATTCCAGGGGCTTGGCACCAGAAGGATTTAGAGTGGCAAATGATATCGATTGGGCTATTCTCTATAATTTTTTAAAACGTGGCGTTAACAATTACCAAGACCAGGGTGTTTCAGCAATAAAATTAAAAAGTGCCCATTATTGGTTGGACGGAGGAAATGGGGAAGATCAATACGGTATGTCTATTTTACCTGGCGGCTACAGAATGCTAAACGGTTCCTTCGATGGCATTGGTAATTCAGTTGGAATTTGGTCAAGGGACACCATTACTTATTATGGTTATTCAAAAAGTAATGCCTATTCAAGTTACAATATCTATTTTCAAGCTAACATGAATGATATGCTATTTAAAAAAGAAAATACACGGACAGGGTTTTATGTTCGCTGTATTTATGGTATTGAACCGCTGATTATATCAGATTCAAATTCCACCTTGTCGGAATATGAAATCTATCAAAAGAAATTAAGTCAAGGTATCAAGCAATCCAAACAAGATGAAGGCAATCCAAAAGAAAAAAAGAAAGGAAAGAAAAAGGAAGGAGATTAATTAATGACTAAATGAATCGTTTATTTTGATTTGCTTAAATAGCAACAATTAACCAAGCACCTAAAATACCTGCTGCACAGATTCCTAAAACGATGTAATGCCAAAGGCTTATTGAAACTGATTCAGCTTCAGTATCTTTTGATAAGCTAAGTACCATAAAACGTAAATATAGAAAGGCCCCTACAGCAGAACTAATTAGCGCTAATATTACTAAGTAAAGATGTTGTGAATAGGCGTTCATTAAGAGCGCAAATTTTCCAAAAAAGCCTGTTAATGGTGGGATGCCTGCCAATGACAAGAGAGAAATAATCATTATAAATCCAATAAATGGGTTTTTATAACCAATCCCTTTAAACGAGCTGATTTCATCGTTGTCGTTATGTATCGCCATGCTTATGGTGAGCAACGCTATCGTAGCACATCCGTATCCAACTAAGAAAATCCAAAGACTTACAAGAGAAGAGTTGGAAAGAGATAATAAAGCAAATAAGGCGTATCCTGTATTACTAATACTTGAATAGGCGAGAAGTCGTTTGAATTTGGTTTGCTTCAAGGCACCCAAATATCCAACGAATAAGGATAATCCTATTGCAAAATAGAGTGCTCCCATCCAAAAATGGCCAAGTTCTTGAAAAGTTCCGTTAAACAATTTGTAAAAAGCCAAGAGAGCAGCAAGTTTTACGACCGTTGCCATAAACGCTGTAACAATTTCTGGTGAACCTTGGTAAACATCTGGTCCCCAAAAATGGAAAGGAACAGCGCCTACTTTGAATAAAAAGGAACCCATTATAAACAGAATACCAATGAATAAGAAGGTGGGTTGGTATTCTCCGGTTTGAATTACTCCGCGTATTTCATCTAGGTTGAAGGATCCAGTTGCGCCATATAATAAGGCAATACCAAATAACAATATAGCAGTTGCGAAAGCCCCTGTGAAAAAATATTTAATCGATGCCTCTGCCGATAAAACATCTTGTTTTTTGATACCTACCATCACATAGATTGGAATGGACAAGATTTCAAGACCTAGAAAGAACATGAATAAATCAGTAAATCCAATCAAACAAATTGCCCCACAAAGAGAAAATAACAACAAGCCATAATAATCACCTGTATGAATTGCATCCCGCTTAAAATAGTGGTATCCACCCAATACAATGAGCATACAAAAGGCAATGGCTACTAGACTAAAGTATAACTGAGAAATATTGAATTCGAGAACCTGATAGCTCGACAAAGGCGATGTGTAGAATCCATTATTTAATTGAAGGATAAATGCCAATACCAAACCTAACATTGTCACCAATAAATTGAGGTTGGGTTTTTTAAGCATCCCAACAAACAAACCAATTAATCCCGTAAGAAATATCACAATTAATGCATCCATACTATTCTATGATTTGTTGATTTGACGTCAAGGTCTCCGTTAATATTCTAAATGTGGGTTCTGTATATTCTATTATAAGGGATGAAAACAATCCTATTCCTAAAATTAATAGTGAAAGTATAATAAATACAGCCATTTCGTTCCATGATAAATCTTCAAAGGCAGAAATTTTCGGAGCCCCAAACATGCTTAATTGGTAAGAGCGAAGCATATAAACAGCGCCTAATATCAAAGATGTTGCTGCAAGGATCCCAATAATTACATGAAATGTGAAGAGTTCCTTAATCAAGATGAATTCGCCAATAAATCCTGCTGAAAATGGCACCGATAAAGCTGCAAAAACAGTTACTGCAAACCAAAATCCAAATCGAGGTGCAAGTTTCGCAATACCCCCAAGTTCGCTTAGATTTCGAGTGCCTGTTCTTTTTTCTAGAATATCAGCGGCTAAAAATAATCCGATAGAGATTAAGCTATGGTTGATAATCTGAACAACGGCTCCACTCCACGTTGCGGTATTAAATAGCATGATCCCAGCAGCAATTAGTCCAAGATGGCTAATAGACGCAAACGCAAAAAGTGTTTTAATATCATTTTGTTTAATGGCTATTATCGCTCCGTAAACAATCCCTATTGTACCTAGAATAATTACAGGCCATTTCATTATTTCAATACCTTCAGCGGTAAGAGGAAGCATCCATTTAATCATTCCAAAGAGTGCCATTTTTAACATTAAAGCCGAAAGCAACATCGTTCCTGCCATTGGTGAAGAGGTGTAAGTGGCAGGTTGCCACGTATGAAATGGAAACAAGGGTATTTTAATTGCAAACGCCAATAAAAAGCCACTCATTATCCAACATGCCACTTCTTGTGTGAGTTGTACATTTTTTAAATCAGCATACGCGAATGAATTGGCGGAACTTCCAAGTGCAATCAAAGCAAGTAACATTCCTAATGACCCAACCAAGGTATATATGAAGAATTTGAAAAGTACCTTGTTGTTTTCCTTAGCACCAAACCAATACAATAGTAGAAAAATAGGTAAAAGTGTAAACTCCCAGAATATATAAAACAGCATACCGTCTTGTGCCGTAAATAATCCTAGTAATCCTAATTGCATAAAAAACACGAGTGCTGTAAATAGTTTATTATTCGCTAATTCTCGGTTCCAATTACTGAGTAAAATAATAGGAATTATGGCATTCGTAAGCATCACCATAACTAATCCGAATGCATCATATCCAAAATTAAATGTGAGTCCAAAAGCCATTTTATTTGAACTAGCGAGTATGGTTTGCGTTAGCGGATCAAATCCACTAAGATGAATGCATGCCAATGCCAACGAAGCAATTGCACCAACTCCTCCAATAAGTTTGCTCCAATTAGATGGAAGGATGAGTGAGATCAATCCAACAACCAATGGTAGTATTAAAAGTTCCAAAACTGTAATTTTATTATGTAGTAACTAATCAATCCAATTAATCCGATAACCATCCAGAAAAGATAGTTGGAAAGTAAACCGGTTTGCCAATAGCGAATAATGGATCCTGCCTTTCCAAATAAGTTGGCAAAGCCGAAAACACCTTGATTCAACACTTTTATTTCAACAAAACTATATGCTATTTTAGAAAGGTATTCAATAGGTTTTACAATTAAGAAATTATATACTTCGTCAATGTATAATTTAGCATTGGAAAATAATTGCCACCCCTTTAGCTCTTTATCTGCCAATGCCAATTTATTTTTCTTTACGTAGGTATAATACGCCCAAAGAAGAATAGCGATTGTCATTGTACTTGCTACTGCCATCAATGCTAATATGGTAGCGTTAGAAGCGTGTTCAGCATGAATTTTCTCCAATCCTGCCGTATGGGCAACTAAAAAGTTTTGTAACCAGTGCGTCCCATTTTTTAGGAAAATACCGGGTAAGTTTAATAAACCGCCAAAGATGGAAAGGATGGCCAAAACCACTAATGGAAATGTCATTATTGCTTTACTTTCATGAACATGAGATTCAAGTTGCTCCCCGCCTCTAAATTTACCATGAAAGACAAGGAAATAAAGTCGGAACATATAAGCAGCCGTTAATGCCACCGAAATCATTAGTGTTCCATAAAGTATCGGACTATGAGCGAGCGCATGACCTAGGATTTCATCTTTGGAATAAAACCCAGATAGTAAAGGAAAGCCTGCTATTGCGAGCGTGCCAATTAAAAAAGTTAGGTGAGTAATTGGGAGTTTTTTTGCAAGACCTCCCATTAAACGAATATCTTGTTCGTCCGACATGGCATGAATAACACTTCCGGAACCTAGAAAAAGCAACGCTTTAAAGAATGCATGGGTGGTAACATGGAAAATAGCTACCGTGTATGCTCCCATTCCTAAAGCAACAAACATCAATCCCAATTGAGAAACGGTTGAGTAGGCGAGCACTTTTTTGATATCATTTTGTCGCATTGCAATAAACGCTGCAATCATTGAAGTAGCGAAACCGATTCCTAGGATAATATCTTTAGTTAATGGCGCTAATTCAAACAAGAAATTTGATCTCACCACTAAATATATACCAGCCGTTACCATCGTTGCCGCATGAATTAAAGCAGAAACGGGAGTTGGTCCTGCCATTGCATCAGGCAACCAAGTAAAAAGGGGGATTTGCGCACTTTTTCCGGTAGCGGCAATGAACAAACAGAGAGTAATACCGATAATAGCACCATTTGCCAAAGTTGGGTCAAGTGAAAGTTTTTCAGCAATTCCTGTAAATTCAAGGGTATTAAATTGCCCAAGAATTAAAAATAGACCGATCAATAATCCGGCATCACCAATTCGATTCATAATAAAAGCTTTCCTTGCTGCGATGCTATTTGCCATTCCTTTTTCTGCATCGCTGTAATGAAATCCAATGAGTAAGTATGAGCAAATACCAACACCTTCCCAACCAAAGAAAAGCACGAAATAGTTACTTCCTAAAATGAGAAGTAACATAGAAAAGATAAATAGATTTAGATAGGTGAAAAACTTATAAAATCCTTTGTCATGCGACATATAGCCTATCGAGAATATGTGAATTAAGGTCCCTACACCCGTTACAATAAGCGTCATCCAAATAGACAATGCATCGACTTGTAAACTGGCATTTATATGAAGATCATTTAACTTTAAAAGGTTAAATAAATGAATAATTTTTGTGTCATTTGTTTGATTAAAAACAAGTACTGCACAACAAAAAGAAACAATCATAACGCCCGTTGCAATTCCACCAACAAGGGCATTCGAAAGTTTTTTACCCAAAGTTCCGTTCACTAAAGCTCCTAACAAGGGCAATACTAATAAAATCAGGATTAATTTATCTACTGCCATTTAGTTAACCGTTTAAATTTTTAAATAATCCTGCATCCGTAGCTTTGTTATTTCTGTATGCCATGATTAGAATCGATAACCCAATTGTAGCCTCTGCTGCTGCAACCACAATAATAAAAAATACAAAAATTTGAGCATCTCCTTTTCCGTAATAGGTAGAAAATGCTACCAGTAATAAATTTACAGCGTTCAACATCAATTCGATGCACATTAACAAGACAATCATGTTACGTCTTATCAACACACCAAAAGCACCGATCACAAATAAAATACTTGCAAGTATGACATAGAAATCGATGGATGTTGCAAAAGTGGGGTCTACAGAATTCATACTAATCAATAATTGGTTTTTCACGTTTCGCTAATAGAATAGCACCTACCATCGAAGCAATAAATAATATCGAAGAAACCTCGAAAGGAACAATGTATTTATCAAAGAGAAGATTCCCTAAATTTTTAACCAAGCCAATATTTTTCTCTGGGGGCAAATGCACATGACTTAATTGGATGCTATCTTTAAAAGCAGCAATAAGAACTAACAATAATATACCGCTAGCAACTATCGAAGAAATGAGAACAATCTTTGGAGTTTTGGGTTCACTTTCCTTATTAAGATTTAATAGCATGAGTACAAATAAGAACAAGACCATAATAGCGCCTGCATAAACGATAATATTCACAATCGCTAAAAATTGAGCATTCATTAAAATATAAAGCGAAGAGATAAGAAAAAAGGTGACGATTAGAAATAACACACTCCGAATAGGGTGCTTGCTAATCACTACCATAAGTGCAGCTCCTATGGTAAGTCCTCCGATAATTAGTGTCAATAATTCAATACTCATATCTCAGTTCTTTTACCAGTATGTTGTCGTTTTTCAATATCAATTCGATCATTTAATGCTTCCACCAACACATCTTTTCCATAAATAAATTCACTTCGTTCAAATTCAGTTGGAACGATACGATCCGTTAAGAAAACAGCTTCTTTTGGACAAGCTTCTTCGCATAGTCCACAAAAAATACATCGCAACATATTGATTTCATACATGGTCGCGTATTTTTCTTCCCGATAAAGATGCTCTTCCCCTTTTTTTCTTTCTCCAGATTCCATTGTAATAGCTTCTGCCGGACATGCAACAGCACATAAACCGCAAGCTGTACAATTTTCTCTGCCTTGTTCATCGCGTTTAAGGACGTGCATTCCTCTATATACAGGCGCAAATACACGTTGCTCTTCCGGATATTTAATGGTATTATTTTTCTTGAATATATGTTTCAAGGTAATAAACATTCCACTAAAAATGGCAGGGAGGTATAACTTTTCAATGAAAGTCATTGGCTTATCCGAAACTACTTTTTTTCTATTTGTTAAGCTTTCCATTCCATTTAAAATTTAATCCAACCTTCGTTGAAAGCGATTACAATTCCTGTTAAGAGCATATTGATGATTGATAAAGGTATCAACACTTTCCAGCCTAAATGCATTAATTGATCAAACCTAAATCTTGGGATGGTCCAACGGATCCACATAAAGATAAAGATAAGGATAAATATTTTTGAGAAAAAAGCGACCACACTTAAAATGGCAAGCGTATTTCCACTAAAACTGTCCATTCCAGGGAAATTATATCCTCCAAAAAACAGAATGGCAATAACGGCTGAAGAAACAAACATTCCTACATATTCTGCGAACAAGAACAAGCCTAACTTCATCGAACTATATTCCGTATGATAGCCACCAATTAATTCTGATTCGCATTCTGGAAGATCAAAAGGAGCACGATTCGTTTCCGCTAATGCGCAAACAAAGAAAATTATAAAGCAAACTGGTTGATAGAAAATGTTCCAATTCATACCATGTTGTGCTTTCACGATATCATTTAAACCAAGACTTCCAGACATCATGATAATCGTAATCGCTGAAATCCCCATGGCTAATTCATAAGAAATCATTTGAGACGATGCTCGAATGGCCCCAAATCGTGAATATTTATTGTTGGAAGCCCAACCACCAATCATTATTCCATAAACACCGATGGATATTATTCCAAAGATGAAAAGGATTCCGATATTCACATCGGCAACTTGTAATGAGATGGTTCTACCAAAAAGTGAAAGATCTGTTCCCCAGGGAATTACAGCACTTGTCATTAAGGCCGTAAACATAGCAATACCAGGCCCCAAAATGAATAACCATCTATCCGCAGCTGTTGGTGTAAAATCCTCTTTCATGAACATTTTTACTCCATCAGCAATAGGCTGTAAAATACCAAATGGCCCAGCTCTATCCGGACCAACACGATCTTGGATCCAAGCCGCTAACTTTCTTTCAAAGTAGGTGGAATAGGCAGCAATACCTAACGATACTACAAAAAGTAAGGTTGCTAAAATAATTTTTTCAATTAATAATCCTGTATCCATTAATTGATTTTTTTAATTGATGGTGTAATGCTTGTTTCGTATTTTCCTTGCGAAATAACAGAGTGTCTGTCAATAACACGCGGACCAATAACTTTCCATTTTGAAAGATCTTTTTTCTCGAAGCGGCATTCGTTACAAATCCAAGCAGTTTTATCATCGATTGTTTCAATCTCGCCATATTGATCTTTGCGACCCGTTACACGGTAAATTTCTTGCCCGAACATCCACAAAACGACCTTACCTGCACATTTCTTACATTCGCATTCAGCCTCCATAGGTTTTAAGAACCACACACGACTTTTAAATCTAAACGTACGATCCGTCAATGCTCCAACCGGACATACATCGATCATGTTCCCGGAGAAATCATTATCAACTGCTTGTTCAATAAAGGTACTTATTTCCGCATGTTCACCACGGTGAAGAACTCCATGCACTCGTTTTTCTGTTAGTTGATTAGCCACCTCAACACATCGATAGCATAGAATGCATCGGTTCATGTGTAATTTTATTTTATCGCCAATATCGATTGGATCAAAAGTCCTTCGTTCTTCCTCGTAACGAGTTTTTGCTGAACCGTGTTCATACCCTAAGTCTTGAAGATTACATTCACCAGCTTGGTCACAAACTGGACAATCCAAGGGATGATTAATCAAAAGAAATTCAACAACTGCGCTTCTTCCCTCATGGACACGTTCACTTGTTTTATTTTTCACAATCATGCCATCCATAACAGGCGTAGAGCACGATGCCACTAATTTAGGCATTGGTCTTGGGTCTGCAGTTGATCCAGCGGCAACTTCTACTAAACACGTTCTGCATTTACCTCCAGTTCCGGGTAATTTACTGTAAAAGCACATAGCAGGAGGGACCACTTCACCGCCGATTTTACGCGCTGCATTTAGAATGGTCGTCCCTGCTTCAACTTCAATTGTAATATCGTCAATAGTAACTTTCATCTCAATTATTTTCTATGCAATCAGCGGTTCTTTACTCAAGCCATAATTCCTTGTTATTGCTTCGTCTTTATTTGTAACATGCCATTCAAATTCGTCTCTAAAATGACGAATAGCGGCAGCAACGGGCCAAGCAGCGGCATCACCAAGAGGACAAATCGTATTCCCTTCAATTTTTTTATTTATTTCTGCTAATAAGTCAATATCTGTGATATTTCCGTGACCATTTTCTAACCGGTGAAGCACCTTTTCCATCCATCCGGTTCCTTCTCTACATGGCGAACATTGGCCACATGATTCATGTGCATAAAAACGGGTAAAATTCCAAGTATTTCTCACAATACATTGATCTTCATCAAAAACAATGAATCCACCAGATCCTAGCATTGAACCAGAAACAAATCCACCATCCGCTAAACTTTCGTAAGACATTAAACGATCCTCACCGTTAACTGTTTTTGTTACAAGGTAGTGGGGTAGGATAGGAACTGAAGATCCTCCAGGTACGCATGCTTTCAGTTTTTTGTTATTCGCAATTCCTTGGCAATAGTCATCTCCGTAGATAAATTCTTCTACTGATAAACCCATTTCAATTTCATACACGCCAGGTTTAACGAGGTTACCACAGGCTGAAATTAATTTAGTACCTGTACTTCTGCCAATCCCAACATTAGCATATGCGTCACCACCTTCATTAACAATTGGAACAACCGCCGCTAATGATTCCACATTATTCACAACGGTTGGACAACCCCAAAGACCTTTTACAGCTGGGAATGGAGGTTTGATGCGTGGATTTCCTCTTTTTCCTTCTAACGATTCGAGTAAAGCTGTTTCTTCTCCACAAATGTATGCACCACCACCGGGGACAACAAACAGGTCTAAATCATACCCTTTACCCAATATATTTTTTCCCAAGAAACCTTTATCATAGGCTTCAGCTATTGCTTTTTCAAGAATATGGAGAATATACATAAATTCACCACGGATGTAGATATACGAAGTATTAGCACCCAAGGCATAGCTAGACGTTATCATTCCTTCTATCAATAGGTGAGGAATTTTTTCCATCAAATAACGATCTTTAAAAGTCCCAGGTTCTGATTCATCAGCGTTACAAACTAAATAACGAGGAACTCCTTCCGGTTTCGCTAAGAAAGACCATTTCATTCCAGTAGGAAATCCTGCTCCCCCACGTCCTCGCAGACCTGATTTTTTCACTTCCTCCACGACTTCATCAGGAGTCATACTATTCAATGCTTTTTCAACAGAGCGATAGCCGCCATTCTTTCGATAGACATCAAATGTTTCGATCCCAGCGATATGCACATTTTCAAGAAGTAATTTCCTGTTTTTCATTCTTTTTAATTTTCAATTATTCCTGATCGATATGCCTCAATTAGTTCATCAACTTTTTCTTTAGTAAGGTTTTCATGGAATTTATAGTTGCATTGCAATACTGGCGCGTATCCGCAAGCACCAAGGCACTCAACTGTTTTTAAGGTAAAGGCGCCGTCAGCAGTTGTTCCCCCCACTTTAATATCTAATTTTTCTTGGATATAATCAATAATTTTATCGCTTCCCACGAGCATACAAGGTCCTGTTCTGCACACTTCAAATACGTATTTACCTACAGGATTGACATGGAACATGGTATAAAATGTTGCCACTTCGTACACTTCAATGGTTTGAATATTCAACATTTTCGCTACTTCATCCATTCCCTCGGTACTTAACCATCCAATTTCGGATTGAGCTAAATGCAACATTCTGATAATCGCACTTTTTTCTTTACCTGCGGGGAAATGATTTTTTATTTCATCGAATTTAGCTAGCGTCTCTTTTGAGAACCCTTTAAATTCAGCCGTATTTTGATTGCTATTTGATTCTATTTTCATATTAGGCGTCTAATTCTCCGGCAATTACATTCATACTACTTAAGGTAATAACTGCATCACTAATGGTTTGTCCGGTTATCATTTCGGGATAAGCTTGATAATAAATAAAGCAAGGCCTTCTGAATTGAAGTCTGTATGGCGTTCTTCCTCCATCACTAATAAGATAATACCCTAATTCTCCGTTTCCACCTTCAACACTATGGTATACTTCACCAGCTGGAACTTCCATTTCACCCATTACTATTTTAAAATGGTAGATGAGAGCCTCCATGTTATTATACACATCTGCTTTATCTGGCAAGTAAAAATCAGGCACATCTGCTTTATAGCTTCCTTCAGGCATATTTCCGTATGCTTGTTCAATTATCCTTACACTTTGACGTATTTCCTCTTGTCTCACCATCCAGCGATCGTAAGTATCACCGTTAACACCGACAGGAATAATAAAATCAAAATCTTCATAAGAAGAATAAGGGTGCATAACGCGAACGTCATAATCAACACCAGCTGCTCGAAGATTTGGTCCAGTTAAACCATAAGCGAGGGCTCTTTCAGGCGAAATAGGTCCTGTGCCACGTGTCCGGTCCATAAAGATGCGGTTTCTTGCCAGCATTGAATCCCACTCGCCGAAAGCCTTTGGAAAAGTTTTCAAAAATGACTTTAGTTTTGTGTGGAAGACAGGTGTGAAGTCCCGTTCGAAGCCGCCAATTCTTCCGATATTAGTTGTTAGACGTGCCCCACAAATTTCCTCATACAATTCATAAATTTTCTCTCTTTCTTGGAAAGGATAGAAAAAGCTAGTAAGTGCTCCTGTATCAACCCCAATAACGGAATCGCAAATAAGGTGATCCGCAATTCGAGCTAATTCCATAATGATAACCCGCATATAATCTACGCGCTTCGGAATTTCAACTTGAAGTAATTTCTCCATTGTCATGTGCCACCCCAAATTATTGATTGGCGATGAACAATAGTTTAAGCGATCAGTGATAGGTGTAATTTGGTTATAAGGTCTCCTTTCCGCTAATTTTTCAAAAGCGCGGTGAATATATCCGACAGTTTGTTCTGAAGAAATAATTTTTTCACCATCTACTTTAAGGATATTTTGAAAAATACCATGCGTTGCTGGGTGGGTTGGACCTAGATTAATAGTCGCTATGTCTCCATCAATGGTTTCTTTGGAATTATAAAATTCCGAAGGACTGTTATATGAAAGTTCTTTTTCCTTATTCATATTCGTATATTAATCACGCCCAAAAAAGCGATCGTCTTTATCTTCTCTCGTCCCGTCTTCTAAGGCATATTCTTTCCGTAATGGAAAATAATCCATTGAATCCTCGTTTAAAATTCTCCTTAAATCGGGATGATTGTTAAAGATTACTCCAAAGAAATCATACGATTCTCTTTCCATCCAATTTGCGCCCGGAAATAAATCTGTTATTGAATCAACGGAAGGATTACTTAATGGCAAAAAGACTTTCAATCGAAGTCTTACATTATTTTTCCAGCTATCTAGGTGGTATACAACGGCAAATTCACGACCAGGAGAATCAGGATAATGAACGGCACCAATTAATGTTAAGAATCCAAAACTTAAGTTTTCATCTTTTTGTAATTGTGCAATGATTTTATGGATTGAAGCAGCGGGCACTTCCACCGTAAGCATATTGAAATTAATTTCTGAGCTTAGTATGTTAGAAGTAAAAAGATCTTCTAATTGTGCAAGAAGTGCTTCGTTATTTAACATCTGGATCTTTCATTTCAATTTTATATTCCTTCATCAAATCCATATATTCAGAACTATAACGACGACGAAGTGATTCTTTTTTTACCAGTTTGTGGATATTCATTACCCCATCAATAATTTGTTCTGGACGAGGAGGACATCCTGGTACGTACACATCAACAGGAATAACTCTGTCTATACCTTGAAGTACACTGTAGGTATCAAAAATACCACCTGAAGAAGCGCAAGCGCCAACAGAAAGCACCCATTTAGGCTCGGCCATTTGTTCGTAAACTTGCTTAAGAATTGGACCAAGTTTTTTGGAAATCGTTCCAGCTACAATTAGTAAATCAGCTTGTCTAGGTGAGAAAGACAAGCGCTCCATTCCGAACCTCGACATATCATAAGCACTTCCCATGGTAGCCATAAATTCAATACCGCAACATGAGGTTGCAAATGGCAATGGCCAAACGGAATTGGATCTTGCCAATCCAATCGCTTTTTCGAGGGTGGTTAATTGATAACCTTCCCCATTAATTACCTTATCATTATCTATTTTTCCCATTCTAAAGCACCTTTTTTAAGAACGTAAAGAAATCCAATTAAAAAGAAGCTGACAAACATAATAACAGCCAATAGACCTTCTAATTTTAATTCGTAAAAATTAACTGCATATGGATAGAAGAAGATTACTTCCACATCGAAAAGGACAAATAAAATTGCCGTCATGAAATAGCGAATTGAAACAGGAAACCTTGCGTTACCTTGTGATTCGATCCCGCATTCGAAGTTCTCATCTTTTTTCCTAGAGTTTAATCGTGGCATTAGAATATGCGTGATAAACAACGTGAAAACGACGAATCCTCCTGCTATCATTACTTGAATTAGCAGCGGAAGATAATTTGAACTTGAAGATTGTTCTACCATTTTATTTTGAAATAACAAGATAAATCATTCATAATCAAATAATTTGCGAAAATTAAAAAGGCTATTTAGTATTACTCTCTAATAATTTTCCAAAAAATCTTGCACAAATTTAATTTATACTTGTGTTCTATCAAGTAAAAAAGAGAATTATTTTCGAACTATTTTAATATAAAGACATATTCTCAAGAACAAACGTGTTTATTGAGTTCTTTGAAAAGTCGGATTGAAAAAGATTGCCTTAGTGTTTCGCTGCTAAATATCGCTCTGCGTCTAAAGCTGCCATGCAACCTGTTCCGGCTGCAGTTATTGCTTGTCGATATGTTTTGTCTGCAGCATCGCCTGATACAAAAACTCCCGGTACATTTGTTTTACTTGTACCTGGCTGAGCATATTTTATATAACCAGTTTCATCTAAGTCAATGAAATCTTTAAAAATCCCTGTATTTGGTTGGTGACCAATGGCTACAAAGAATCCTGTACATGGAATTACCTTTTCTTCTTTAGTGATAGAGTTAATCACTTTTGCACCGGTTACTCCATGCTCATCGCCTAAAACTTCTAAGGTTTCTGTATTAAAAAGAATCTCAATATTTGATGTTTTTTTAACACGATCAGCCATAATTTTTGATGCTCTGAAATCATCCTTTCTTACGAGCATCGTTACTTTTGTGCATAGCTTTGATAAATAGTGCGCCTCTTCGCAAGCCGAATCTCCTGCACCAACTATAACTGTCTCTTGTCCTCGGTAGAAAAACCCATCACAAACGGCACATGCAGAAACGCCTCCCCCCATTTTTAAATATTTTTGTTCACTTTCTAATCCTATGTATTTTGCTGATGCGCCTGTCGAAATAATAACAGTTTCAGCATGAATCTCTGTTCCATCATCCGCCCAACATTTATGAATTGGCCCGCCAAAGTCTACTTTTGTGATAAATCCAGCCCGCACATCTGTTTCGAAACGTTCGGCTTGTACCTTTAACTCAACCATCATTTCTGGACCTGTAATTCCATTAGGATATCCCGGAAAATTCTCCACCTCATTGGTTGTAGTTAGTTGTCCCCCAGGTTGCAGGCCTTCATACAATAAAGGTTTCATATCTGCTCTTGCTGCATAAATAGCCGCGGTATAACCAGCAGGACCTGATCCAATAATCAAACATTGCACTTTTTTAATTTCGCTCATGGAGTTTCTTTTTTTACAAAATTAATTTATTGCGTCACATTAGGGTAATTATAATTTGATAAATTTTTATAATTATCGATTCTTTTATTAGAGCCTTTTATATATTTGTATTTTTCAAATAAAAATTTGTTGCTATGCTAAGATTTAACCTAATATTATTTTCTTTCAGTATTTTATTTCACTAGTGTCCGATAAAACTTTTAAAAAAAAGCGGGATTTCCCGCAAAGGATTTCCCGCTTTCATGTAATTTGGTTTTAACGAAACATAAATTACATGAATAAAAGTAGCTACTTTTTTGGACAGT
>Ga0247844_1000636_pt1 | contig 72794 bp, 82 predicted proteins | sample LaCtaG_FD_192421 | JGI IMG/M metagenome (GOLD analysis project Ga0247844, IMG submission 192421) | Freshwater microbial communities from meromictic Lake La Cruz, Castile-La Mancha, Spain - LaCruzMarch201714.5m_1 | ecosystem: Environmental > Aquatic > Freshwater > Lake | place: Spain: Castile-La... | reverse complement strand
TCTCTCTATATGTTAACAACCTATACCCAAATGGTATAGCGATAGAATTACCCACATGGTTATTCTTTGGCACTATCGCACTAGTGTGGTCAGTAAGACAATGGAAAAAATAACAGTAGAGTATTCTACTGAACAGTTAAGACGCAAAGCCCACCTAGAAAATGGTGGGACACTTGCTAACTATGATAGGACACACTACACAGAGCAAGCATAGAGGGCTTCCCCCCTTTATGTGCTCACTATATTTTTCTATTATATTTTTTTAAATCATGCATCGTACATCTGAAAAAAATATTCAGATTTCTATAAAAGTGAAAATAAAAATTTTTTCAGATTATTTCTGGCCAAGATCCTCTGTCTTCTAAGACAAAGCCATTCTCTCTATCGAACAATTGATAATCAAGACTTACAACTTTAAAGGTTTCTCCAAAAGCAAGAAGTACTTTGGCAAGATTTAATTCTCCGCAGGTATATAAATCAAACTGAACTAATGATGGATCTTCTTCGTCCCAGATATGAAATGCTATATGGCTAGTCTCTATCATTACAATAGCCGTAAGTCCACGATTGCCTGGTTTGTCAACATAAGACGCAAAAGGCCCTTTAATAATTTTCATGTCAATATTTTCAACTAGGCGGGTAAGAAAGTCAATGCCTTGCTCTTCGGTATTGATAGGATTTTCTACTTTGGCGTTAACCAATAAATGTTTATGAAATAGCATAACTTTATTGTACACCATACGCTTGGTTCAAGAAATCATCTGCCCAAAAAACAGCAAGAGACTCATTACCAATATCATCAAAGTAATAGCGATTCTTTTCAGGGCTGTAGGTCCAGCCTTTCCAAAGATTGTTTTCTTCTTCAGCCCAAGTAAGGTTTGTATCCATTACTTAATCATATCAAATTTTTGCGGGGAAGTTAAGCGATAACTAAATTAATAACATTATTTATTTAATAAGGGTATAATATATACATGCAATCAATCTATGAAATTCCTCTAAACTCTGCAGAAGGCACCCCAAACTTCCTTGAACAGTACAAAGGTAAAGTTACGTTAGTTGTTAATACAACAGTAGGTTGCGGTAACGCTAATCAAATGGAAATTCTTCAGTGGCTTCAAGAGAAATATCAGGATCAAGGGTTTGAAATCATTGCTATTCCTACAAATGATTATTGTGGTCCAGGAATTACTTCTGGAAAATGGGCAGATGGAATTAATTGCGGTATAGATTCAAAGGCTTACGGAGAAGATGTTTACGGAACAACATTTAAGTATTCTGAAATGGTTTCTTCACTCCCACACAAAGATTTTTATGAAATGTATCCACATGTACCATCAAAAGTAACTGGACTAGTTCAAGAAACTAAACCAACTCATGATATTTATCAAGAAATTTCATTACAAATGAAGGCTTTGCGTGAAATGAAAGAGCATCTAAAAGACTTTGATACAGAAGGAAAATTCATGTCGCCATGGCTAAGCATGGGCTTCTATGGTGGAGGTGACATGGGAGGCAACTTCGAAAAGTATCTTATTGATAGAAATGGATATGTCATGAAGCACTTTGAAAACACAGTCTTAAACTACGATGTTGAAAAAACATTAAAAAGGTCGCTGATTGAAGAGGGAAAGTCCCCCTATATTCGTGACGATAGATCAATGGAAATGTTTGTAGAGGAGTATGCTTTTGTTTGTTACGAAATTGAAGCAGCAATTGCAGGAGAAAAATCTGCACTTAGCCCAGTTCTAGCAAAAGTTTAAAACGGGATAGTCAAGAGTAACTAGACAAATAGGGTCCTGTATGGTAAAATTAATATATGCACTTACTAGGACTAGAGATTCGGAAAGACCGTAGAGAGAAAAAATACTCTATGAAGGCTTGCTATCGCTGTGGCAAGGTTATGTGGATTGCAAAAGAGCAACTCCGTGTTGATAATTACTGCTCATCCTGTAGTTAAAATGGCTATCCTAGACAATTTAGAAGCCTCTATGGCAGATGACGACGGTATGCCAAGTCAAAAAGATATAAACGCTATTAAAGAAATACTTAAAGATCCACATCTTGAGGAACGTCTAAAATACATGGAGGACAATGGAATCTAAATATCCAGAATCTTGGTCAAGGCAAACACCTAAAGGATACGAAACAGAGAGCAGCATAGCAAGACTGCAAGATGGCGAGTCTGTTATAAATGATGGTTTGGCATTAAAGGTTTTTCAAGAGTTTTGTTGTGAAAGTTGTTCTTGCAAATCTGAAAAAGATCATATGAGAAATAATGAATAGCCTAACTCATTATGGATCTTACGATCACTCAGATAGGATGTTATTAATTCTTGCAATCGCTGCAGGTATAACATTAATTGTTTTTTTTATAAATGAAAAATTTAGATAATGTTTATATATGACGATAACTTTTTAACAGAAGAAGAAATAATAGAAATAGATAAAAATTATTTTAGCCCTGAAAAGTCTTGGACATATTTCCCTGGAACTCAATCAGAGCCTGGATACGAATATAAATTTGAAGAGGGAAATTCTATGGTTGATTTTCCAGTCAAAGATGTCGCATATTTTTCTTGTTTTCAAATAGGGAATACTGAAGACATGAAATATAATCATAAAGTAAGTCCAATATTTATATCCTTAATAGATAAGTTTTGTAAAAAACATAAAATTGAATACTCTAAAGTAATAAGAATGAAATTTAATATGACTCTGAGATCAGACTATGATAGCCATATGTATCCGCATGTAGATAATATGAATGATCATTATGTTTTTTTATATTACGTGAACGACTCAGATGGAGATACTTTTGTTTTTAACGAAAAGGCAGAGTTATCTAAAAAATTTGAATATAAAGATTTAACATTAATGAAAAAGATAACCCCTAAAAAAGGGGCAGCAATTCTTATGGATGGAAAACATTTTCACGCTATATCTGCGCCAACTAAAACCAATTTAAGATGTGTAATTAACGTTAATCTTCAGTATTAAAAATTTTTAATAAGGCTTCTTAGCCATTTCATAAGCCTCATCAGTGGTTTGGCCGTCACTACTTCCTACGCAATCTGTTTGATTTGGCTTTGCCATGCCAAGCCCAATATGAAGCATATCTTTGTATTTTTCGCAATATTCTTTTTCCTGAGCAAGCATTTTGTCTTTATGATCTTCTGGATATAAATCATTATCATCATCTGACCAAGCCTGACACAATAAAATGTCATAATAATCTCCTGGACCAAACTCTAAATCTGGTCTCCAGTGAGCATCTTGATTTCCAGTAAGCCAAACAGCCGAACCATATAGCCCCATCTCAAACTTTTCATCTTTAACATAAAAATCCCACTGCTTAAGAGATCTCAGTCTAACTGTGCAGGTATATAAGGTTTTATTTGTAACAACGTCTACGTGTGGAGTTAAGTTTGGTGCTCCACCACTGTCATGTGTGTATCTTGCATAGATTAAAACTACATTTTCATATGGGACATGTCCTTGTCCTAACTCTTCTGCTTTATTTTTAATAATATTAACAATTTCTATTGGCCAATCCTTGTTGCTTGTAATAAAACCATTACCTTGAAATTTAAAAAATTCGTCGTACTTATCACCCTTTTCTCTATGACCTCTTTCCATCTTTTCATCAACAACTCTATAGATAAGATCTATTTGGTCTTTTGTAAGAAACTGATCTATTTGAAAAGGCTCTATTCTTTTAACGCTCATTAAGCCATTGTATCATTATTTTACCATTTACCAATAGGGCACTTAGCATTTACTAAAGTTGTTTTTAATTTCATAAAGCATCCACACTTACGACAAGTTTCTGTCTTAGGTCTAAAGTACTCACAAGACTTACAAATTTCTAAGCGGGACTTAACAAGGTCTTCTGTGCTTTTTGGCTGATTAGGATTAAACAAATCCCAAGGCTTAACATCATCTGACATATTTCTTAATAACAGCCATAAGGCAAACACCAAACATAATTAAACCTAATACCATTATTTCCATTCTATCTCCTGGTTATACGTAACACTATACTCACCTGAATATATCTCCGCATAAGATATTATATCGCACATATACCTTGTAAGGGTGTTTAAGCCAACCATATCACACATGTACTTGATACCATTGGTGATTGGAGAATAGTTCATCCCCTCGCTTTCTAGGGCCTTATTTAGTGTATCTAAATACCTTTGCTTACCAAACCTTTTTGATGAAAATGATTGGTTTGGATACTTCTCTCGTATATCTGAAATATCTAAGGTTTGTTCAATAATTGGTTTTACATCTATATCCCTGAGCCTCTTTGACCAGTTACGCATGTTGTTGCTGTAATTATCCATATTAGTTAGTGTTGAGTCAGCATGAGCCATGCGTTTGAGGTCATACAGATCAAGATCAATCTCTATTGCCGCCGAAATTAAAAAACAAGTTGCAAATGGAAATTTCGCAGTATATGTTTTTGTATTCCAAAAACGATTTGGATTAAACGACGAATCAGCCATATTGTCATTTTGAACTCTCATATGATTTCCGACCGAAACGAATTCTTTTGTATTCATGTCACAATCGACAAAAAGACATTCTTCCGGCTTTACATCGTCAGAAAGACATAATAAACTTTTATCATACGTACCAACAATTTTCGAACCATACTTACGATTCAATAACTCCGCCGACATAAAACCATCAATATCTGGCGAGATAATAATTTTCTGAGACTTCTGCAGCGTTTCCAAGATAGCGTTGTTAATTTTTAATTTCTCCTTAAAAAAATGTTATAATTAATCTATTATGGAATTAGCCTCTACCACAACAGCACTTATAATTTCTGTATTCACAATTATATCAGGAATTGTTCTTACAATCAAGTGGTTAGTAAAACATTATTTAAACGAACTTAAACCAAATTCTGGAACATCGATAAAGGACCAAATCTCAAAACTAGAAGTTCAGGTTAATGAAGTGGACTCAGACAATAAAAAAATAGAAATTAAGTTAGATAAAATGTACGAGATATTGTTAAATTACATAGCAAATAAAAAATAGTCTATATATATAATATATTAAAGGTTTAAAGGTGTTCTTTTTTCTTATATATTTTTAAGTATACACTATAAAATTTAGATCGTGGGGATCAATCTTAAATATTGAGACAAATTTTAAAAACTTTATAAAATTGTTATATTTTTCAATCTTAACATAATCATTGTTTTGACCCTTGGGGACATTAAAATCAGAGGTGACATTTTATATATTTAATGGTATAATCTTGTTATGTCTTCCTGTGAACCTGAGATTTTTGGGGCTGACCCCGTTACTATACGATGGAGTGTGGTCCGAGGGGATACCTCCACAGTAAGGGTTGATTTTTTAAATGACGACGAAACCACATATTTGGATATTGACGACTGGGAATTCGTTGCAAGCGCATATGATCGTAAAACAGATATTATAGATGAGTTAGAGGTAGAGGCTTTTGATGGCTATATTGTAATTACCGCTCCCGCCGAAACTACATCGTTTTGGGGAACTACATATGGTGGAGTAGTTGCTGAATTATCTTTTGATTTACAGATTAACATAGATGAAACAATTTGGACGCCTATTCTTGGAACTATATCTGTTTTTGGCGATGTGAGTGTAGGTTTGTAATGGCAGTCATTAAAGTTAGCAACGTAAAAACAAACTTGCCAGACGTTATTAGAATAATTGCTTCTGGAACAACCAAAACAATAAAAATAAAAAAATAGGAGTGTATTGTGGCTGTAAGTAAAAATATATCAACTCCGTTTAATACCAAAGATAAGTATATTGAGCAAGTAATTCAAGCACAAAGTAATAACCCTGAGCCACAAATTGTTCAAGCAATACATATACCAACGCCAGGACCTCAAGGACCTCAGGGATTAAAAGGTGAAAAAGGTGACACTGGAGAGCAGGGACCAAAAGGGGATCCTGGAGTAAACGGAGCAAGAGGAGATCGTGGAAAACCAGGAATAGATGGCATATCTGCTTCTGGACAAACACCTGGATGGGGCAAATATTATAATAGCGATATCAAACCTTTTATTCTTGGTATTACAGAAGGGGATAGCGGTTGGGTTTCTTTATATCTTAATAGCAAGAATGATGTGAATAATTTTTTGCCAAAAGATAGTGGTAGTTTGTGGGGAAATGATATAAGGGCTTTAAATTTTCTAAGTTTAAATGTAGGGGCTAAAATTGATGTACTGTATGAAGTAGAGATATCTACTCAGTCTAGCAACACAGACATTTGGATTCGGACATTGTTTACAAAAAATAATGTAGGTCATTCTAATTTTGTTGGAAGTCTAAAGTATCAAAATGTGTATGATTTTTCTATTAGTCAAACATTTTATTTAGAGGATAAAGATTTTAAATCCTACGCCAAACCACAAATTAGAACAGATTTTCCTGCTGAATTGATTTTAAAAAGCATAACAGTTTCTGTTTCTTAATGGTATAATAATAATAGTTTTGGGTTCGTCTAATGGTCGGACCCCCGCCTCCGAAGCGGGTAACGCTGGTTCGATTCCCGCACCCAAAGGAAAAAAGGAGACTTATGGCTTTTCCAGGTACTTATAATTTTAATTACTATCGTGGAGATACTCATGAGTTTGTTGTGTCCCCTAAAAATTCTGATGGAACGGCATTTAGTTTAGACTCTTATCTTGGAAACGGTGCTTACACAATTGCTACAGCACGAGGAACTACTGGAGTAAAAACTACAGCACAGGCAATTATTAATACAACCAACGATACTATAGTTTGTACAATTTTACCAGCGGTGGGTAGAACTTTAGCAGCAGGAACATATGTATATGACGTTCAAATCAGTTCTAGTGCCACAAACATAATTACCATTATAACTGGAACTGTTACTGTAACAGATGATATAACCGGAGCAGTTTAATGGCGGTAGATGTTTTAGTAAATACAGAAGATGTAACTGTCTTAGGTTCTCCTCCAGTTGTAAATGTTCAACTAGATATTGGAGCAACAGGAATTCGTGGAAATAAAGTTTTTGTTGGCACTGGTGAGCCAAATGCATTTACAGTTCAAGAAACAATTTTTAATCAAGAAATTATTGCTGGTGATCTATACATTAACAACGCTATTGGTTCTGAATACTCATATATGTATCAATATATATCTGCTCCAGGATCTAACACTTGGTTCCCAGTCTTAAATTTAAATCCAACAATTTATTCTAGACTTATTGAAAAAACTTTTGTAAGCGGAACATCTACAATTTTAATTCCAATTGCAGATATAGTTCAGAATAGCCAATCAATTCTTACTGAAGAAAATTTTTTAATAAACTTTTCTGTTGGATATCAAAATCCAGTTGCTGCATCTATAACTGCGGTGTCTATTACCGGAGCCAGTAGTGATACACTTTCAATTTCTTTAAAGGCTGCGGAATTAGATTCTGGGACTTGGATTAATTTGTCTGGAACCGTAACTGTTCATCTTTCAATTACTATCACTCAGTTACAAACCGAGGAGTCATGATATAATGAGCAAAGGTGGTGAGTAATGGCTTCTGAAAACATTGGTAACGTATATCCAACCAAAATTCCTGGTTATGATGATTCTGCAGACATTCAGGCAGCATTAAGACTATATCATTACGGATCTAGTTTATATGACGTTAACAATACAAACACAGCATTATTAACAAATCCATCTTTGGCATACTCTCTTCATGATCTACAAACACAAATTGATGACAATTTATTAAATCCAGCAGCAGCAGCAGAGGTTCAAGATGCAGAGCCAACATCACCTGTAGACGGATTTTTATGGGTGCAGTCAAACGTTTTAGCAACTGGTTCTCCAGCATCTGCAACATCTATTTATCAAAATGCAACGCCAACATCAAACCTTATAGATGGATTAATCTGGGTAAAAAAGGGAACATCTCCCCTAGAAATGTATGTATATGATTCTAACACTAGCGCATTTATTCGGGTGAACTAATGGCAGCGATTAATTCCACTTCAAGGCCAGCATATGTTTATGATGAAGGAACCAATCAATGGTATAGAATTGCAGGAGATGTAAATACCGCTTCAGCATACACTTGGACAGCAGCACAAACATTTGATAATCCAGTTACTTTATCATCTACGACTATATCTAAAAATTTTAATATATTTTTAAATCCATCTGCAGTCACAGCAGCAATACCATCTCCAGTATATGGAACTTTAATTTTTATAAAACAAGACTCTGTTGGAAACACAATTAATGATTTTCAATTTTTTGATGGATCCGTTTGGCAGTCTATAACAGATCCAGTATATACATTTAATCAGCAATCATCTTCTTATACATTAACTATTTCAGACTCTTTTAAAATGATTGAGATGTCTTCTGGTGGAAATTTAACTATTCCACTCAATAGTTCAGTGGCTTTCCCGATTGGAACTGCTATAGATGTGCTTCAGACTGGTACCTCTCAAGTAACTTTAGTTGGCGCAGAAGGAGTCACTGTGGATTCAACTCCTGGATTAAAATTAAGAACAAGATGGTCTAGTGCAACATTAATCAAGCGTGATACAAACACTTGGTTAGCAATGGGAGATTTGACTGCATAATGGCAAAAAACCCTGGACGTGGAAATAAAATATTTAGAAGGAACACAATTCCAAATGTAGTTGGTTTGTCAAAATCAACGGCAGAATCAAATCTATCAAGTGCAGGATTTAACTTTGTAACAACAAACGAAAATACAGCAGATAGTGCACTAAATAATACTATCAAAACTCAAAGCATTGCAGCAGGAGATTCAGCAGCCCTAGGGACTACCGTAAACTTAGTAAACAATGTTTTTTCATTTGCCCCATTTGGAGCGTTTGGATTTACCCCATTTGGATTTACTCCTGTATTTTCATTTACCCCAGCATTTATTTTTTCTCCACCATTTAGATAGGAGATAAAAAATGTTTTTAGGAGCAATTCCACTTAGTGAAAAAATTTATTTATCTAATAAAACTTTAGTGAACGCTGAAGATTTAAAAGTTGGAGATAAAGTTCTTTCTTTAAAAATTTTAGATGAAGACATAAAAGACTCTATAGATTTTTATGAAAAATATATTAAAGAAAAAAAACAAGTAGACAATTTTCAATTAAGCGAAGCAACTGTATACTCAGTTTATCTAGACAAAGAATCTAGAGGAAAATTTGTAAAAATGGGAAATCAATTTGTTCATCATGGGCAATACATTGCAACAGCAATGTCAGAAGGAAAAGTTTTTTCAAAAGAGAATCCTCCAATTTTAGATTTTTATAAATCTTGGACTGTTCCACATATTAAAGGTTTAACTAATATAAAAATTGTAAAATTAAAAAAAGATTTTTCAACACTTGATTTGGAAGAGTTCAAAATATTTGATTATCAAGATTTTGATAGTACAGAAGAGTTGTTAGAAAGTAATTCGTTTTCAATAAATATCGTGGGCGGACATTTTTATTTTACAGAAAACTTTATTTTATTTGCTGGAGGCGATTCTTCTTGGTAGATAACATAACAACATTAGACGATAAAATTGTTTTGTATTATGAAAACAAGGAAACAGATTACGTATCATTGATAGAAAATTTGTGTAACAAAACAATAAACAGAAATGTTTGGGAGTTGTCTTCCAACAAAAATAATCAAGATACCGATTTAACTTTAAACAATAAAATTTTTTATTTACCTAACTTTGACAATTTATTTAATTGGTGGCGTAAATCCAATAATAATATTTTTGATAATGGAGGAAAAGAAAAAGGTAAATTAAGAAATTTATTAAACCAAAATATTTTGCCATTCATTGTTGAATATATACGTAGATTTGACTTAGAGATTACAGAAATAAAAAAATGGTCTATTTGCGAAGACTTAAATACCGATAATTTTTACTCTGATGTGAGCAGAAATGAAATACAAAATAATTATACAGTTATTGTTTTTTTAAACGATAATTACACTGGTGGAGAGGTTCAATTTGAAAATAGAGTCGGTAACGATTTAATTAAAATTGCTAAAGGAGGGGTTTTAATTTATCCTTCTACTGAAGAATATAAGCATAAACACTTACCAGTAACCTCTGGAACTAAGTATGTTGCAGTTACTTACTTTTAGAATCAGGAAACTCTAGCCACAACTCTTTAAATCTTTCCCCGTCTAAATATGTCCAAGATGACCAATCCTTACCTTGTTTACTCATATGGTAGGCAATTTTCGCATTAGTCACAGGATCTAAAAGTTCTTTTTTAAACTCTAAATTAAACTTTTCTAGCCTAGCCTCTCCAAGATCACCAATCATGTTAATTTGAAATATGCCATAGGAGTTATCTCCAGTTTTTGTATTATTGTTTATGGCCTTTGGTCTACAATTTGACTCTTTTTGCGCTACGGTCCAAGCCATTTTTAAAGCCTTGCCCTCAAACCCAACTGCAGATAGCAATTCTTTACACTGCTTTTGATTTAAAGATTCTGCCTCGCTATATTTTTCAAGAACTTTCATATGATCCGACTTCTTCAATAACTTTGGTATAGATATATTTTTTATCATTTCTTGCTGTTTTATTGCTTGAGCATTACTAGCATTAAAAACAGTAGAAACTGCCAACAAAACTGCCAAACAAAAAACTGCTATATTTTCTTTCAAGGTAATACCTCCTAGAAACAAATTGACACCTTTCGGTGTCAATACATTAATTATACCAAAAGAGGTAATCAAAAGTCAAGTAGGTATATTTTTAATGGTATAATGTAAAATCATGGCTACTGGTTTAACTAATCCTCAAGAAATACCATATCCGTTATCAGATGATCCTGTTAATGTTCACTCTGATATGCAGGAACTGGCAGAAAAAGTTAATGATATATTAACTGCGCTGCAGGTTCCATACCTGTCTCTAGACGTAAGAAATGTTAGCGGGGCAGAAATAACAAAAGGAACCCCCGTATATATAACAGGATACGCAAACAGCAGAACTACCATTGCAAAATCTCAAGCAAGTGATATTAGCACATTTCCGTGCATTGGTTTGGCCAAGGCTACAATGCAAAATGCAAATGATGGAATTGTGGTTACTGTTGGACTATTAGAAAATGTTAATACGTCCGCATATGATGAGGGAGATAAACTTTATGTAGGTGCATCTGGTGGGTTAACCATTACTAAGCCATCATCTGGGTCTTCCGTCATTGCTGTAGTTGCATATGCACATGCAACAAGTGGAAAAATATTAGTTTCGCCAATTAAAGGAGGAAATGCCACCTGGGGTGCTGTTAAAAACGGACTTTAAGTGTTATAATTAAATCATGGCAACAACAAGAAGCAGAAATAAAGAATATGATGTTGGAGAAAAACCACCAACAGTGGTTTGGACTTTTGTAAAAGGAGACACATCGGCATTTAAAGTTTATGTGACTGATGATGCAAAAAGTCCATTAACTATTGCAGACTGGACAATTGCAATGAAGATTAAACGCCCAAACCTTGCAGCAAATTTAGGAAAAATTACAGATGATGCCGTAACAATTATGGCATTAACACCAATTCGTGATGCAGATGACTTGCCAGGTGAGTTTACTGTTTCCTTAACTGCAGCAGAATCAGTATCCTTGCGAACTGGAGATATTTTTGATATACAGTTGTCTTCTGCAGGAAGTGTTCAAGTTTGGACTGTCGCTCAAGGAAGTTTAGTTGTCCTTGAGGATGTCACAGACTAATGTCCGCTGCAGTATTAAAAAACAAAACACCCGTAAAAACAAAAAAAATCAAGTTAGCAAATTACCCAAGTATTGTTTTAATAAATGAAGTATTACCTTTTAGAGTTCGTTTTACAAGCATTGGTGTTGAGGGATTTGGGGTAGGAAACCCACCTCCAATTCCACTGCAAGTAATCGGATACAGTAACTACATCTTATAGATAGGAAGTGTATGGCACATATTACAATTGCAACACCGATGTATGGTGGAATGTGTACTGGGGTATACATGAAGAGTATGTTAGTGTTAATAAAAACTTTGTCAGACGCTGGGCATTCAGCAAACTTTATAGACATTGCAAATGAGTCTTTAATTACAAGAGCCAGAAACGTATTAACAGAAACCTTTTTAAGAACAAATAGTGATTACTTGTTGTTTATTGATGCGGATGAAGGTTTTGACTCTGTAGGTGTTTTAAGAATGGTTAATGAGGGCGTAGATTTGGTTGCAGCCCCCGTTCCAATGAAAGGAATTAATTGGGATCGTGTTAGAGCAGCAGCAAAAAACGACGAGCCAAATTTAGAAAAACATACAGCAATTTATAACGTAAACATAAGCCCAGATCAAAAAGTAAAATTAAAAGAAAACCCAAATCTTTTAGTAGAGGTTGATTATATAGGAACTGGCTTAATGTTAATTTCTAGAAATGTTTTTGAAACAATTAAAAAAAATGTTAGACAATATCGCTGTGATCAAACCCAAATAGGAAACATTAAATTTGGAGATCCTATTTATGATTTTTGGCAAGCAATTGTAGACGAAGACAACGAAAGACTTTTATCTGAAGATTATTATTTCTGTAAACTTTGGAAAGAAAGCGGTGGCAAAGTTTATCTTGCCCCTTACGTAAAGGTGGAGCATGTTGGAACATACTGGTTTAAATAAATTAGATGGCTTTGGCCCAATATACGTTATTAATTTAAAATCAAGAACAGATAGGTTAAATTATATAGAAGGACAATTAAAAGAAAACGATCTTTTAAATTATAAAGTTATAGAGGCCACTCATGGAGAAACCGCAGACTGGTCAAATTTGGTATTTGAAAGAGACTCTTTATCTTTATCTAATTCAGAATTGGGAGCAACAGTTTCACATCTTAACACAATAAAAGAATGGTTTGAAACTTCTGACTCTGAGTATGCAATTATAATTGAAGATGATTTAAGTTTTGAAACTGTAAAGTATTGGAATTTTACATTTAAAGAGTTTGTAGATTCAATAAAAAAGAAATATGATATATTGCAATTTTGTATAATTCATAATTTTAATGTTAATACTTCTTTGCATATTAAAGAGCACAGAGATTGGTCAGCAGCATGTTATTTAATTACAAGACAAAGAGCAAAGCAGTTAATAGACAAATACTTTATTGATGATAAATATGTGTTACCCAAAAATTATACAGCCTTAGCAGATTTTATTATTTATGGAGACGCAAAGTGTTATTCAAAACCATTGTTTACCTATTCTGTAGATTTTGAAACATCAATTACTGCTGCTAACAATACCAAAGAAGATAAAGAAAATCCGGACGGGATACATTACAAATCAAGGAAAGATGTAGTTTCTTACTGGGAAAAATATGGAATATCCTAATTGGTTTAGGCCACACACTAAAAATTTTGAATATTTTTTAAGCCAATATAAACAAATCCCAAACCTTAATTTTTTACAGATAGGGGCATACACTGGAGATGCCTCAGAATGGATATTAGAAAATATACTTACAGATAAAACATCTTATTTAAACGATGTTGATACTTGGGAAGGTTCTGAAGAATCTGTTCATAAGAGTTTTGATTGGTTTGATTTAGAATCTTTTTATGATAAAAGAATGTCTAAGTTTCCTAATATTAAAAAACACAAAAGTCCCAGTGTTTCATATTTAAAAATTTGCACTGAGGAATTTGACTTTATATATATTGACGGAGACCATACAGCGGAAGCAGTTTATCAAGATGCAATTAATTCTTTCCCGCTTTTAAAACGGGGTGGAGTCTTGGCTTTTGACGATTACCTATGGGAGGATGAAACTAATAATTTAGACTTACAACCCAAAAAAGGCATTGATATGTTCTTAAATAACTTTAAAAATCAGTTCAAGTTGTTGGTTAAAAATTATCAGGTTTGGATTCAAAAAGTTTAAAAAAATAATGTTATAATAAAGCCATGGCAATCATAACTATCGGAACTTTAAAAGGATTATTTCAAACTGGTGATCGTCCCACACAGACTGATTACGAGAAACTTATTGACACCACGGCTTCTCAAGCCACTTCGATTGGATCTTCAGGTAATAATGATTCAACAATTTACGGAATTGAAAGCGCAACAGTAATTGACAGTTTTCTTTCCACTGAATGGAGAATGGTTAAATACATTATCTCCATCGCAAAGACTTCTGCTGGCGATAATAAATACTTTGCCACAGAGATGACAATATTAGTTGACGGTACAGATATAAATGTCAGCGAATATGGAACTATTGACACAAATGGGAATATTGGAACCATTAGCGTCTCTAAAGCAGGAACTACAGTGTCAATCACTGTAACCCCTGTCGGAGGAATAACCCCAATCACTGTACGTTATGCACGTATAGGATTAAAGGCCTAACTAGGAGATAAAAAATGGCAACCGTAGTAAAAAACTTTAAAGTAAAAAATGGTTTAGTTGTTGAAGGCGCAACCGCAACAGTAAACAATTTTGATATTTTAACAAAATCAGCATCAGACACAACTTACATTCAGGGTTTAGTTGGTGGAGTAGCAAATTCAAGTTCAGTAGCAAACGCTATCGTTCTTCGTGATGCAAATAAAAACTTTGCTGCAAACGTAATTACAGCAGACCTAATTGGTTCCGTCACAGGTACAGTATCAGATATTTCTAACTTTGATACCAACGATCTTGTAGAAGGAACCACAAATCTTTACTTCTCAAATGCTCGTGCCCAGGAAGCAACAGCAGCATCATACGATGCAGCAGGTACCGCAGCCTCACAAGCCTCTTCAGCATATGCAAATGCTATTGCATACGCAGGATCATATACAGACAACTCTATAGCATCACTTGTAGATTCAGCCCCAGCATTGCTTAACACTCTTAATGAGTTGGCAGCAGCGATTGGTGACGATGCTAACTTTGCAACAACACTTACTAACTCAGTTGCATTAAAGCAAAATACTTTAACTGCAGGAGAAAACATTTCTATTACAGGAAATACAATTGCCGTATCTGGTCTTGATACAGATGATGTATCAGAAGGTACAAACCTTTACTTCTCAAATGCTCGTGCAAAAACATCAGCAGCAGAGTTGTTAACTGGTGCAACTCTTACAAACATTACCATCACAGGTTCAGGTTCAGGACTTACTATTACTGCAGAAAACGGTGTAGCAGATTCTAACACAGATAACCTTGTTGAAGGTTCTTCAAATCTATACTTCTCAAATGCTCGTGCAGTAACTGCTTTAGAAGCAGTAACTCCGAACTTTACAGAAGTTGCATTAAACTCACTTGCTAAGAATGTTGCAGCAACTGCAAGCATTCCTACAGCAAGTGCAGCAAACGTAGTTTATTCATGGCCTAAGGCTACTTACCGATCTGGTGAGTTCTTGGTCAAGATTGCTAACGGCTCTCACACAGATGTTTCAAAGGTTGTTTTAACACTTGATACAGCAGACAACGTTGCAATTACAGAATATGCGATGGTAGGTACAAACGGTTCTCTTGGATCAGTTACAGCAGATGTTTCTGGTAACAATGTTAGAGTTCTAGTTACAACAGCAAACAATACATCAACTATCTCAGTTGTTGGAACAGTGCTTGCTTAATAAAAACAAAAACAATTAAAAGAGGAGAAATAAATGGCAACTGTCAATAAAGACTTTAAAATAAAAAATGGTCTTGCCGTTACTAATGGCGCCATTTTTGGCGGTACGGTAACAGTTGCCACTCCTACTGAAGGCACACATGCAGCAACAAAGGCTTATGTTGACGGCCTTGCATCAGGAATCAGTGTAGGAAATACCGCACCAGCATCTCCAGACAATGGAGACATGTGGTTTGATTCCCTAACCTCTAGAGTTAATGTATACTACAATGGATCTTGGATAACCCAAGCATCTATTGATGATACACAAACGCTTCCAGATCATATTCATGATACATCAATTGATGGAACTGGATTTATAGTAAGTCAATTTGTATCTAGTGGATTTTATAATGCACCACAGGGTACACCCAAAGATGCAGGCAGTCCATCAACAGCATCTTTTGAACTAACTTATGATGGCGGAAGTGCAACAGATAATTTTAATTAAAATAAATCTGTTATAATTATATCAACCCAAAGAGGAGAAATAAATGGCAACAAGAATGCAACAGCGCAGAGGAACAGCAGCACAATGGACTGCAGCAAACCCAACTCTAGCAGCAGGTGAAATTGGTTTTGAAACTGACACAAATAAATTTAAATTAGGAAATGGTTCAAGCGCTTGGACCAGCCTAGAATACTTCGTAGATGCATCTGTAGTCTTTGACTCAGCAGAAGTTCAGGGATTAGTTGATACAGCAGTATCAAATCTTATAGATGGCGCTCCTGGCACACTAAACACATTAAATGAATTAGCCGCAGCAATTGGAGACGATCAGAGTTATTCAGCATATGTAACAAATACTTTTTCTAACGTAACTAGTCGTTTAACTGCTTTAGAAACAGCAGATGTCGACATAAGAACTGTAGCCAATACATTAGCCAACACAGTTTCTACAGGTCAAGCAAATACAACTAGCGAGTTATCAACACTTTCAAATAATCTTACAACTCACGCTAATCTAACGCTAAATGCTCACGGAATTTCAAACACCGCAGCATTAGTTTATACAAATGATGCAAGATTAACAGATACAAGAACTCCAGCAGATTCATCTGTTTCTGAAGGAAAAATTGCTTCTAACGCAGTAACATCTGCAAAGATTGCAGACGATGCAGTAACCTCTGCAAAGATTCTAGACAGCGCAGTAACATCTGCAAAGATTGCTGCCAACACAATTGTAAACTCTGATATTAATTCAGAAGCAGCAATTGATCAATCAAAGATTTCAGGCCTTACATCAGATCTTTCAGCAAAACTTGCTGCAGCAACTGCATCAAGTACATATGCCCCGTTGGTTTCAGCAGCACTTACTGGCACTCCAACAGCACCTACTGCAAATACAGCAACTAATACAACACAGATTGCTACTACAGAGTTTGTTCAGCAAGAAATTGCTATATTAACCACAGCAGCCCCAGAACTTTTAAACACTCTTGACGAACTTGCTGCTGCCCTTGGTGATGATGCTAACTTTGCAACAACAACTGCAAATGCAATTGCTCTAAAGGCACCACTTGATTCACCAACATTTACTGGAACAGTAACAGTTGCAGCATTAGGCGTAGCATTTACAGATGGAACTCAGACTAAGGAAGGCGTTCCTTCACGGACACCAATTATTTCTAAGACTGCCTCATACACTCTTACAGCCACATCTGAAAGAGATTCTTTAATTGAGGTAGATTCAGTATCAGCAACAACAATAACTATTCCACTAAATAGTGCAGTTGCTTATCCAGTAGGAACTACATTAGATATCCTACAAACTAACACTGGACAAGTTACAATTGCAGGCGCTGGCGGAGTTACTGTTAACGCAACACCAGGATTAAAACTACGTACTCAGTGGTCATCTGCAACTTTATTTAAGAGAGCAGAAAATACTTGGGTAGTCTTCGGCGATCTTTCAGCATAAAAAACTAATTAAGGGAGTAGATAATGGCAGCAGGTAAAAAATCAGGTAGAAAGTCCCAGGCGTCAAATGACTTTTTGGAGCCACACGCACCAACATCAGTATCAGCAACAAACGTTGGATCAGGTCGTGCATTTAATAATGGACGGGCCGATGTAACATTTACCTTGCCAGCAAATTCACCTGCTGCTACATCCTTTACAGTAACATCCTCTCCAGGATCGTATACTGCTTCAGGAGCATCTTCTCCAATATCTGTAACTGGTCTACAATCAAACACAGCCTACACATTTACAGTAGTTGCAACCAACGCTGTTGGAAACTCTCCAGCATCATCTGCATCTAGTAGTATCACTGCAACAACTGTGCCAGCAACTCCTTCAGCACCAAGTGCTTCATCTCCAAGCGCAAATAGCGATGACGTTTCCTGGTCAGCACCAGCAGATGGCGGATCAGCAATAACTGGTTACACTTGGCAATCAAGTGATGGTAAATCTGGATCAACTGCATCTACATCAGTAGCAGTTGGTCAAGAAGCAGGAACAGCACAAACATACACTGTTTATGCAACAAATGCTAATGGTAACTCAGGAACATCTGCTCAATCTTCAAGCGTAACAACTACCTTTAGTTTTGCACCATTTGGAGCATTCGGATTCACCCCATTTGGAGCATTCGGATTCACTCCATTCGGAGCATTCGGATTCACACCATTTGGTTTCTCCCCACCATTTAGATAAAAATATAATATATTATTTTTTGTTAAAATAATTCTTTATGATACAATAGTTTACATTACTATTTAAGAAAGGAAGTTATGTACGACAATAATAATGTTCAAAATACAAGTAAAAGTATCATACCTCATAGTTTTTTTGAAAGAAATTTAAATAACGACACTCAAGATCTATCTTCTTATCTTTTGCAACAATATGAAAGAATTGAATCTGGACAAATATTAAAAAATGACAATGATCAAAAAACTGCTTGGGACTCTTCAGGTAGCATAACCACTTCTAAATGGAACAAATATAACGTTTTTCAATTTTATCATCCAGCAATTCATAATCTTTTTAAGTCGGTTAGATCTATGACTCTTGAAGCATGCGAATACTATAAAATTGATTTTGAAAAAGAAAATTTTTGGGTTCAAGGTTGGTTTAACGTAAATTATACTCATGGTGGAAAGTTAGATTGGCACGAGCACGGCGGAGAAGGTGCTCCATGGTTTCATGGGTATTATTCTGTAAACGCAGAGCCTTCATCAACACATTACAAGGTATTTGACAAAAATGCAACAATTGAAAATAAAAACAATCGTGCTATTTTATCTGAAACAGGACACCCACACGCTATGGGTGATTGGGATTGGAATGGGCCAAGAATTACAGTTGCTTACGACGTAATTCCATTTAGAGGAATAATGCACGAGTGGGAGCAACATTGGATTCCATTAGCATGAAAAAACCACATAAGTTTTTTGATGTTTTTTTAGAAAATGACTTGCAAAAACTTTATGATTTTTTAATAACGATGGACAGTAAAATTTTAAAAGAAAATGTTTTAAATTTAAAAGAAGAAAAGTTAGCAGAATTCAAAATTTTGCCAGGGGCTATGACTAGGATAGGCGTAAAAGACTATAATATTTTTTCTTTTGTTAATCCAGAAATTTATAATTTACAGTTAGCGTTAAGAGAATTGACAAAGACTGCATGCGAATATTATGAAATTAACTTTGAAAAAGAACAATATTTTATTCATGGATGGTTTAATTTAGACGAATCTCCAGTAGATAAATTTTATGCGTTTGGAGGAGTAAATCCAAAACAAAATCCATACCATTTTCATGATCATTCAGATGGGCAAGGAGTACCATGGTTTCATGGATATTACTGCGTAAACGCAGAACCTTCATCAACTTTTTATAAAATAGATAGAGATGAAAACAATATATTTGAAAATATTAATAAAAATAATAGAGCAATTATTTCAGAAACAGGACATCCTCACGGAAGAGATGATTGGTTTGAAGAAAAACCAAGGATAACTATTGCTTACGACATTACGCCAGCAAAACAATTAGCCTATGTCGATCCAAACATATGGAATGTGTTATAAATGGAAAATAATAGTCTTAAAATTTTTACAAAAAGTCTATCTTTAAATTTAGACAACTTAAATAAATATTTAAAGTATAAATACGAAGAAATGAAATTAAATAATTATAGTGACAAAGATACAAAATTTTATGATCCAGGAAATCATTGGGAGACTTATAATATTTTTAATTTTTATAATGAAGAAATTTTTGATCTAAAAAAAGGTGTTTTAGAATTAACAAAAGAGAATTGCAGTTATTATGGTATAGATTTTGATGAACAAAAATATATGATTCATGGATGGTTTAACTATTATCCAGTTAAAACCGACATTGGAGTATCAAAAGAAAATTTAAGGTATCATGACCATTTTCCGAACCCCATGACTTTTCATGGGTATTATTGCGTAAATGCAGAGCCATCCATAACTTACTATAAAGATGTAGATAATAAAATATTTGATCAAATAAACAAAAACAATACTTTGATTGTTGCTAAGAATGGTTTTCCTCACTCTCCAGGGGAGTGGAATCAAGATACTCATAGAATTACAATTGCGTACAATATCCTTCCATTAAGCGTTCTTATTGAAAACACTGGAACTCGTGCTCCGTTTATTCCATTATAAAAAAATTCTTTGTGCCATACTTGGACATAAAATTGAACAAATATTTTGCCCTTATACAAAAATAACGTATAATGTATGTAGCAGGTGCAAGCCAAATAACAATGCAGTTTCAAAATTTCAATAACTCTATACCTTAACTTTACATAGAGTTATTTAATTTTTAAAACTCTGATACAATTAGTTACTTAAATCAATTGGAGATTACACACATGTCGGACTTTTTTTCTTTTAAATTATCATCAGATTTTATAGAGAGTTATCAAAAACTTAAAGCACCCTTTGGATTTAAAGATGCTGCATCTAACTCATTAGGAGAGATCACCTTTATTCGAACATACTCTCGTATGAAAGAAGATGGAACTAAAGAAAGATGGTATGAGGTTTGTAAGCGTGTAATCGAGGGTATGTACTCAGTACAAAAAAATCATGCCAAAGAAAACCGTCTTCCTTGGAATGACTATAAGGCTCAGAAATCAGCACAAGAGGCTTACGAAAGAATGTTTAATCTTAAATGGACTCCACCTGGCCGAGGCTTGTGGGCTTTTGGCACACCAATGACTATGGAAAAACGTAATTCTTCAGCGTTGCAAAATTGCGCTATGGTGTCTACCCGAGACCTTGATCGCAATGACCCAGGTGCTCTGTTTGCGTGGGTAATGGATGCATTAATGTTAGGAATAGGGGTAGGGTTTGATACCCTTGGGCAAGATAAAGAAATGTTAATATTTTCTCCTACAGAGCCACCATCAATATATGAAATTCCAGATACTCGTGAAGGTTGGGTAGAGTCTGTAAGATTATTAATTAACTCATTTTTAAGACCAAACCAATCCATACAGGAGTTTAATTATGACCTTATAAGGCCCCTAGGTGCCCCAATTAAAGGGTTTGGAGGCGTGGCTAGTGGTCCAGGACCATTAAAAGATTTACATGGCCGTATACGCAATGTAATAGGTTCTAGGGCAGGAGAAATGCTAGATAGTCGTGCCATTGTTGATATTGTAAATTTAATTGGAACTTGTGTGGTTGCTGGCAATGTTCGTCGTTCTGCAACTCTTGCTTTGGGGTCTCCAACTGATGAAATATTTAGTAATTTAAAAAATCCAGAAATATTTCCAGAAAGAAATTCTTATGATCCAAAAAAACCAGGCTGGGCTTGGATGTCTAATAACTCTATTTCGGCTGAAGTAGGAACAAAATATGAAGATTATGTTGACTTAATTGTAAACAATGGAGAGCCAGGATTTATTTGGCTAGATATTTCAAGAAATTATGGTCGACTTGCAGATCCAGCAGATGGCAAAGATTATCGTGTTATGGGGTTTAATCCTTGTGCAGAGCAGCCATTAGAATCTTATGAACTATGCACTCTTGTTGAAGTTCATTTAAATAGACATGAAGACAAAGAAGACTTTTTAAGAACACTAAAGTTTGCCTATTTATATGGCAAAACAGTAACGCTAGTTCCTACGCATTGGCAACAGACAAATGGAATTATGCAACGTAATAGACGTATTGGAACATCTTTGACTGGTATTGCATCTTTTGCTGATTCAAAAGGTATGCCAACAGTACGTGAGTGGATGGATGATGGCTACAATAAAATTCGTCAATATGACCATTCATATTCAGAATGGTTATGTGTACGTGAATCAATTCGTGTGACCACCGTCAAGCCTTCTGGCTCTGTATCATTGCTTTCTGGCGCTACCCCTGGAGTTCACTGGGGGCCTGGAGGCGCATATTACATGAGAGCAATTAGATTTGGAAATACAGATCCAATGCTTCATTTGTTTAAAGCAGCAGGGTATAAAGTTGAGGCAGACCTTGTATCAGCAAATACTTCAGTAGTATATTTCCCAATTGCATCTGGACATACAAGATCCGAAAAAGATGTAAATCTTTTTGAAAAAATTGGTTTGGCAGCAACTGCTCAAAAATATTGGTCTGATAACGGTGTATCTGTAACCCTATCTTTTAATAAAGAAACAGAATCAAAATTTGTTGCCCCAGCACTACATATGTATGAAGGTCAACTAAAAGCAGTTTCTTTCTTGCCTATGGGAAATGAGGTTTATCCACAACAACCATATAATGAAATTACCAAAGAAGAGTATGAATCTTATATTGGTAAAATTGCAAAGATTGACTGGTCTGCAATCTATGATGGTATAGATAATCTAGAAGCACAAGGCGAGATGTACTGTACTACCGATTATTGTGAAATAAAAACTAACTAAGGAGAATAATGATCAAAAGAATATGGGCATCTATAACAATTTTTATATTAGTATTTTTAGGCTTGTCTTTAATAAATAAAGAAGAGTCTAAATGTATTAACTTATATATTGATTATACAGTTTTAGATAATAATGCAAAGTTAACGAAATGTATAGATGTGACAGGTAAAACAATTGCCCTAGATGTTTTAAAAATGGCCAATCTTGAAATTGAAGGAACAAAAAAATATGGGCTATCTGTTGTTTGTAGAGTAAATGGTTTGCCAGATGCAAAATTAGAATCTTGTGAAACTATGCCATCAGAAAAAGCATATTGGGCGGTTATTATTAAAGAAAAACAGACTATTCCTTTTCCTAGAAAAGAATGGGGTTGGGGTCAACTAGCCATAGATCAACAACAGTTAAATCCTGGTGACTCTATTGGTTTGGTATTTTCAGATAATGGAGAGATTAAGTTTCCATGAAACTAGCACAAAAAGAGTTTAATAATGTTATAGAGTTTCCTATACAAAAAAAGAAAAATGCAATACTAGGATATATGGTTCAGTTATCATTAAATTTAATTTGTTTATATTTAGCAAATAATATTACTATTGATATCTGGAGATCATTGACGGGGCACTAATGGTTCATTTAACTCGTATTTACACAAAAACTGGCGATGATGGAAAAACATCAACTGCTACTAACGAAAGAATAAATAAAAGTAGCGATTTAATAGAGGCTATTGGTGCGGTAGATGAAGCAAATTCTGCTATAGGAATGGCTATAGAATATCATAATGACATTATGGATAGAATTCAAAGTGACCTTTTTGATTTAGGAGCAGAACTTGCAGGAGCACCAACAATAACTATATCTGAAGAAAGAATTGTTTATTTAGAAAATGTTATAGACGATTATAATGAATATCTAGAACCACTTCATTCTTTTATATTGCCTACAGGACCACTACACAACGCTAGAACTATTGTTAGAAGAGCAGAGCGCCAGGTTTGGAAACTAGAAGGAATCAATATAAATATTGCTAAATATTTAAATAGGCTTTCAGATTTATTATTTGTTATGGCAAGGTATCACAGCAAAGGAAACGAAAAATTATGGATTCCAAGAACATGACATATCAAATAATTAATGTTGCTACAAAAGAAGATTTAAAGTTAATTGATGAATTTATTAATTCTGTAAAATTTAATACAAAAGAAGATCACATCCCACTCCACGACCCACTATTTAGTCAAGATCAAATTAATTTTGACATTACAACATATGGAGACATGCCCAAAGAAGTTGTATCAATATTTGAAAAATATGTCTTTGAAATTCAAAAAGCCGTCAGCAATCAAACTAAAATATTCTATGATCCTCCAATTCTTGGGAAAAGTTACATAACTAAAACTCACAGCGGTAAAAAAATTGAAATGCAATTCTCAACAGATAGACCAAAAAATGTTTTTAGGTCTATAGTTAAGTGGAGCGATAACCATAAAGGCGGAGTTTTTAAATTTAAAAACTATAAAATAGCAAAAAATTTAATTGCTGGGGATTGTATAATTTTTCCAGAAACAGAAGAATTTCAAAGAGAATTTACATTAATAGAAGAGGGCAATCTTTTTCTTTCTGATTTTTGGAACGCTCCTGTTGGCCAATCTCCATACCCTGGTTTAAAGTATGAAGATATTTACTGGGGAGATCCCTTTGGGGAAACTAAGTAATGTGATAAAATAGACTAATAATGTCTATTCAATCTAATCTTTATGCAGAAAAAGTATTTTCAGATCATCCAGTTGGACTGTGGTCTTTGGATGATGACGTCAATTATCTTTCGTTAATTTCTAACTCGCAAAGAAATTTAAGCACTTGGCAGTTTTTAGATTCACAGGTGACAGTAAGTACAGAAAAAATAAATCAACCATTTTTTTTAAATTTTTTAAATGAAATAGAATTTGACGACTTTTTTTCAAGTTCAAAAGAAATAAAATTTGTTGGTCCAAATTTAGAAAATTTAGAAGATTTAAATCAGTATTCTGCAACACTAACTTCTGGTTGTTATTTTTACACTGAAAGTGCTTACATAAAATCAGTATCTATTGGGTTTGAATATAATGATACATCTTCAGGGGAAACAATAGAAAAAATAAAAAAATACGAAACTAATATTTCTCAAAAATGGATTTTTCTTTCTCACACGTCAACTTTTCCAAATCAAAGCACATCCTTTAGACCTTTAATTAAAGTTGAATTTGAAGGTGGGGCAGCATCTACAGAAAGTTATAAAATATTCACAAACGGATTTACAGTTGGGCAAGAGTCTGAAAACTTTAATACTATTTCTTTGGGGGCAGAAGTTCAAACTTTTCCCAGCACAATTGCTATTTCTGGAGTTGATCAGGTATGTGTTGCAAATTCTTATATTCCAGGATTGAGCAATGGATACTATTTAATAAAAAATAATCGTTTGCTTGCAAAAAATACAAGCGTACCAATGGTTTATGGCTCGGATAGTATAACAAAAATTATTCCAAATGAAAACAATCCATCATTTATTATTTCTGGTTTTGGATTTTTAAATGAAACCGGAAAATATAAACAATATACAGTCGAGATGTGGTTAAGGATTGATTGTAATTCTGTAGATAATTTTAGAATTTTTGGTCCAATTGGTTCAACAGACGGAATATATATTAAAGATGGTTTTATTAGTTTAGTTGTTGGAGAATATTTTGGATCTCATTATGTTGGAGAGTGGTATAGGCCAATGCTTATACAAATTAAAACAACGCAAACAAGTGCTTCTTTATCTATTAATGGTGAGCAAGTCATAAATTTAAGCCCACACTTAGAGAATATAAATTTTCCTTCAGAGTTTAATAACAGTAACAAAGAACTAGATTGGCTTGGATTTTATTCAAACGAAGATATTGCTGCATACGAAATAGATTGTTTGGCCATTTATTCATACTTAGTTCCAGATGTTGTTTCTAAAATTAGATGGGTAACTGGACAAGGAGTTTTTTCTCCAGAGGTTGTTAATTCATCTTACGGAGCATCATCCGTTTACATTGACTACCCATACTCAGAATATACGGCAAACTATACATATCCAAATATTGGGACTTGGGATCAAGCAACAAATGATAATATGAAAACAACAGAAAAAAACTTATCTATAGTTAAACATGACTTACCAGTTTTATTTCTTGAAGATAAAACAGAAAGTAATTTTTTTACTGACAATCAAGCAGTTCAAGACGAAGATGTCTGTTATTTTACATTTAGGCCAAACTCGACTTGGAACAACAAAAAAACTTATGCATACTTTGATAACTTTACTTTAAATGCTGAAAAAGTTGGCGGTATTTTTACAGTATTTAAAATTGATGAATCTATAAATCAAAACCAAACACTTTTTACAATATATGACATAAATAGCAGCGATTACTTTAAAGTAACTCTAAACGGCACTTCTTTAAGTTATCATTTTAGTTATAATCAAGAGGTCACAACTCTAACATCAATAAGTTCAATCCCGCTGGATACATATTTTTCTGCTGGCTTTACACTTTCAGTTATTTCAGAATATTTTGGTTTAAATCTATCATCATTTTTTGATAAAACAAATTCTTTAAAAATAAATCTTGGAGCAAATCAAAATGGTTTAGAAAATTTTTTAGGCAAATTTTATAAATTTGACATTTGCAGTAGATATAATGTTAGTTTAATTTCTGATAATTTTTTAAACAACGGCCTTTGTGATAGTAGCAAAGTTGCAAACCTTCTAAGTCATACATCAACCTACACCCTTAAGGGAGTTTTAAATTACGACAATTACTACTTGGATATTGACTCTTATGGGTACTGGGAAGATTATTTACCATTGTCATACTTTGCATCCTATGTAAACAACTCTAATGGAGACAAAGTATATGATTTAGATTTTATTCAATTTAATATAGACTATCCAGCCCCAACATCTTTATTGTTTTCAGAAACAGTGTCTAATTGGGACTACGAAAGTTTAGATTTAAGTTACGATCATACGGTACAAAGATCATACTCTCAACTAGACAATTCTTTGTTTTCTGGTTGGCAAGATTATCAAGATATAGATCAAAAATCGATAAAAAATTATTATTATAATACAGAAGGTTCATTTGTTAGAAGTTACATTACTTTTCAAAGTATAGATTCTGGAGCAAACAAAAATTTAAAAACTTTTTCACAAAGGCAAACAGTTAGCAACAATAAAATATTAAACGTTTCAAATTTCAATGATTGGCAAAATATTGCATTTGAGGTTGTAGATAATACTATTATATATCCTCCATCAGGTGTTGACTTTAATAAATTTGCTATCGTTACTCACCTTGTTTTTGATATAAAAGGAACGAAGAACTATGATTTAACATTAAAGAAGATGGAGTTTGCATCTCAAGCCCTAGATAATTCTTCCTCGAAACAAATAGGAACAAGATTTGGAACTTTAATTTATCCCTATAGGAAAACAGGGATATATTTTGATTATAAATCAAAAAATCCAATTAGTATATACAAAGAGAGCGTGCCCTATTTGTATTCAACTAAAAAAAGTGGTATAGAAATTAGAGGAAACTTTAATCCTTTCGTTAGCAGGGGTGTTAGGGTTCCAATAAATCAAAATAATTCTTCTAATTATAAGATGTCTGCATTGCAAATGTGGGTTAGATATAACTTGGAAAAATTTTCCTATGGAGCCACTCAGGTTTTTGAAATAGAGCATAAGGGGGATATAATTGAATTTTTTATATCCGCAACAGATGGAAACGGAAAAAGAGGTAAAATTTTTGCAGTAAACAAATCAAATAAACAAGAAGTCAATGGGTTGGCATTTTATATAAATGGAAACATAGTAAGAGAGCCAATTATTGATGTTATGGAGTGGGCAGTTTTGGGTGTATCCTTTGCTAACAGTTTAGACTTTAATAATTTTTCAGGAAGCATTAATTTAAATGGTCCGTTTGTTTATAACAATATTACTAATTATCAATCTACTTCATTACAAGAAATACAATCAAAAATTTTTAGGCCTTGGCTAAAAGTAAAAAATAGTGAAGGAATTGATTTATTTTGGTCATATTGGCTTCAGTCTTATAACTGGAATGGGGTTTTAGTTTTATCAACATCCGAACTTTATGGAATTGACCCATCCGTTGTATATAAGGCCTATATTGGAAGAAACAAAACAACCATAAATGAAAATACCGATGTAAGTTTAAACTTTACGCTAGATTCTGTTAAAGTATATTCGGACACTTCGTGGCAATTAGAGGTCAAGTCTCCAGTCTAATATGGTATACTGATGGTTATGGATTCTGCAAAAAGCAACAAAAAAAGAAAAAGTTTGCCCAAAATGAAGGGGCAAGTTGGAGAATCACGCATCAAAGTAATAGATAAGATGTACGATTGGGGACTTTATGTTTATAAAAGATCTAATGGTAAATGGTTTACAGACGGTACTGGCTCTGTGCTAAACATTCAATCTATGAAGGGCGACATCGCTAAGATTTCAGAATTAAAACAAGCAGCCAAGTATTATGGAGATGATGGTGATGGAACTTGTGTGTTTGTCCCTGGTCTTAATCGTGTGTCCGAAGAAGAATACTCTGAACAAAAACAGAGGATGTCTGAAGGTTTGATTCCAAATATGAACGATTTGGGAGCGGTGCATGCTGCACAGCAAACAGTAAAAAAGTGGGGATCTGAAGACTAATGAGTGAAGAAATAGAATATAGGGTCGGAGCAAGAATTGATGACCTACAAGATACAGATAGTCAATTTAAAAAAAGCGACGCATTCGATCAATCTTGGGAAGAGTTAAAAAATTTATCTGGACTAGATAATAATTTTAAAAGACGTGCTTCTAGAATGTCAAAAGTTGAAGCCTCTCCAACATATTTAAGTAGTGCTAATGCTGTTAGTTCTGGAAAAGATGGGGCACAATCAAAAGAAATAAATCCAGGCACACTATATAGAAATGCTTATGGTTTGTTTGATGTTATAACTCCGCCATGGAACGTTTATGAGTTAGCCAATTATTATGACACTTCGTTTGCAAATCATGCAGCAATTGATGCAAAAGTAGAAAACATTGTTGGGCTAGGATATAAATTTCAAATATCTCCAAGAACAACTCTTAAATTAGAAGCCTCTGCAGATAAAGAAGCAACAGAAAGAGCAAGAGGAAGAATTGAAAGATCAAAAATTGAACTAACTGATTGGTTAGAAAATTTAAACAACGAAGATTCTTTTACATCTACGATGGAAAAAGTATATACAGACGTTCAGGCAACTGGAAACGGTTACATAGAAATTGGAAGAACTATAAGGGGGGAAATAGGATATGTAGGGCACATTCCCGCAACCACAATGCGTGTAAGGCGTCTGCGTGACGGCTTTGTTCAAATTATTGCAAACAAGGTTGTTTATTTTAGAAATTTTGGAGCAACAAATCCAAATCCAATAACATCAGATAGCAGGCCAAACGAAATCATTCAGTTGAAACAATACTCTCCGTTAAATACTTTTTATGGTGTACCAGACATTATTTCTGCAATATCTTCTTTACATGGAGATCAATTAGCATCTCAATACAATATTGATTATTTTTCAAACAAGGCTGTGCCAAGATATGTTGTAACTTTAAAAGGAGCAAAACTTTCTTCAGACGCTGAAGATAAAATGTTTAGATTTTTGCAAACCAGTCTAAAAGGTCAGTCTCACAGAACACTATACATTCCTCTTCCTGGCGACTCTGATGGAAATAAAGTTGAATTTAAAATGGAGCCAATTGAAAACGGAATTCAAGATGGATCATTTAAAGAGTATAGAAAACAAAATCGTGATGATATCTTAATAGCACATCAAGTGCCAATATCTAAACTTGGTGGGAACGATGCTTCATCTTTGGCTGCTGCTTTGTCACAAGATAGGACGTTTAAAGAGCAGGTGGCAAGACCAGCCCAAAGACAAATAGAAAAAATGATTAATAAAATTATTCGTGAAAAGACTGATATTTTAGAGTTTAGGTTTAACGAACTCACTTTAACAGATGAAATTACTCAGTCTCAAATATTAGAGAGGTACGTAAAAACACAGGTCATGCTTCCCAATGAAGCAAGGCAACAACTTGGATTACCACAAGTTTCATATGGTGATGAGCCTTTTCAATTAAAGCCACAAGACGTAGCAAATGAAACAGCCAATAGACAAAGAGATTCAGAACGATCAAACAATCAATCCGATGGTGCAGCAACAGTTTCTGGAAGAAACCCCAAGGGCGAAGGAAGATCGTCTCAATAAGTGAGATAGTGTAAAAAATTGCACTATAATATATACTAGTATGATTATATCAAAAGCCCAGTGGAACGCAGAGGGCGAAAATCTTAGATTATCAATGCCTTTCAATAAGGTAGATAAAGAAAGACGAACTGTTTCTGGTTTTGCAACTCTTGACAACGTAGATAAGCAAGATGACATTGTTACAACTGAAGCAAGTTTAAAGGCATTTAAAAAATTTCGTGGAAATATTCGTGAGATGCATCAACCATCTGCAGTTGGCAAAATGGTTTCATTCAAAGAAGATAAATATTATGATGAGAGTTCAGAAAAAATGTACAATGGAGTTGTTGTTTCTGCCTACATTTCAAAAGGTGCGCAGGACGCTTGGGAAAAAGTTTTAGACGGAACATATACTGGTTTTTCTATTGGCGGGAGAATGAACGAGTGGGACGATGCCTATAATGAAAAAGTAGATAAAACAATTAGAGTTATTAAAGATTATGATTTAGTAGAATTATCTTTAGTTGATAGCCCAGCAAATCAATTTGCAAATATAATTTCAGTAGAAAAAGTAGACGGAGTAAATGTTGTTAAGGGTGCAGACACAGTAATTGAAAATGTATTTTGGGATAAGAATTCAGGTGTTGTGATGTTGTCACAAAATGAATCAGAGTTAAGTCCAACTGATGGAATACAAATGGAAAATATAGGTTTCGTTGAAAAAACAGACAACGAGAAAACAAAAATGATAAAGTTCTTAGTAGCAAGTGCTAAAGGCACAAACACTTCTAAGATGAATAAGGAGGAAAATCCTATGTCAAAAACAACAAAAAATACAACAGAAGAAATCGTTAAGAATTCAGATGTTGTTGTTGAAGATATTCAGGTCGCTCCTCAGGTAGAAGCCATAGTCGAAACTGCTGAAACTGAAAAATCAGAAGATATTACAGTGGCAGAAGTTGCAACAACAGAACAGAATGAAGTTTCTGAAATTACTAAAACAGAAGATGTTAAAGTAGAAGAGGTTACAAAGTCTGAGTCAGTGGCAACACCAGAAAAGACTGAAGAGGTATCTAAATCTGATAAGGTAATTGCAGAAGCAGTTACTGAAATCAACAATACTTTAACATCAGCCTTTAGCGATCTAGTTGCAACCGTTAAGTCTCTACAAGAGCAGGTTAATACAATCACAAAATCAATTGATGCAGTCGCACAAGATGCAATTGCAACAAAAGATGCATTCAATGAATTTGGAAAGCGAGTAAACGCCGTTGAGGCAGATACAGCATTCCGAAAATCTGGAGATCTCGGAGAGATTATTCAGAATCAGCCTGAAATGGTTGAAAAATCCCTATGGGGCGGTCGTTTCCTCAAAACAGCCGATCTATTTAGATAAATCATCTGGAGGTGTAATCATGTCGGAAGAAATTAAGAAAAATCAGCCAGGTACAAGTGGCAATATTGGTGGAACTACTCCAGGCCTTTTCCAAGGTCAGGGTGCATTTGCATCAGGTTCAGACGCAGCAACAAACGTACCAGGTAATTACTCTGATGGTGGAGTTATTGGGAATATCCCAACAGCACTATCAGGAATCGTAGATGGTCCAAATGCAGTTAACCCCTCAGGTGATGCTGGCAGTGGTATTCTTCGTCCAGAACAAGCACGTCAATTTATTGACTATGTTTGGGACGCAACAGTACTTGCACAAGATGGCCGTCGCGTTACAATGCGTGCTAACACAATGGAACTTGAAAAAGTTAACGTTGGTGAGCGTGTAATTCGTGCTGCTTCACAAGCAGTTGGTGACTACACCAACGCTGGAGCAACATTTAGCAAAGTAGAACTTACAACCAAGAAGATTCGTCTAGATTGGGAAGTTTCTGCAGAGGCACTAGAAGATAACATCGAAGGTGCAGCACTAGAAGATCACATCGTTCGATTAATGACAAATGCTTTCGGTAATGATATCGAAGACCTTGCTATTAATGGTACAGGTGCAGGATCAAACGCATTCCTTTCAATTATGAACGGATTTGTTAATAAGGTAAAGACCGATGGGGATGCCCATGAGTCAGAAGTAACTGTATCAGATAACGCTTGGACACCATCTGTGATGCAAAACATCATCAATGCAATGCCACGTAAGTATCGTGCACTTAAGAACAATCTTAAGTTCTATGCAGGAACAGATGTATTTGGAGGAATCGTTAAAAATAACGGTACCCTTGCAGATGCAGTTGCAGAAGCGTTTGCTGGACAAGTTCCAGGAAGCACACAAGCAAACCGTCAAAACTATTTAGACGGTCTAGGACAAACTTTTGGCGGAGCACGTACAACTCGTGTTCTAGGTATTGAAGTTCAAGAAGTTCCTTACTACCCAGAAGGATATGTTGATTTAACATTCCCTGCCAACCGTGTATGGGGTTTCCAAAGAGACATTACTGTAAATCGTCAATACCAAGCAAAGAAAGATACAATCGAATACACAGTATTCGTTCGTTTCGGTTTGCAATGGGAAGAGCAGGATGCAATTGCATTCGCTGATGCTGCTTCAGATTCATAATCTGTAAACAGTTTTTATTTTGGGGGTAAGAGTTAAATCTCTTATCCCCATTTTAATTTATAATGATATAATACAATTGAGGGAGAAAAATGTCAACAGAAAAACAAAAAATTGATTTAATTGAAAATAATATTTTAGGAGTCTCTGTAGACAATCTGCCTACCCAAAACAAAGAAATTAAAACGGTTAAGGTAAAAGATTTGGTCGCCATTCATTCAATTAAAAATTTATATTCGTCAAGCCTGGGAAAAGTATTAAAGGGATATAACATTATAGAAAAAAAGAATTTAGAAAAATGGTTAACTAAATCAGGAATTAGGCTTGCCGACCCTGAAGAAGTAGCAAAGGAATACGGATTATAATATGGATATATTAAGAGTACCCACATACCCAAAATTAACTACTTGGGAAGTGCCAGACAATAACGAAAACTATACAATATATGTTGAAGATTTAGTAGATCATGAAATGGTATCTTCTAACGTCGTATCAACAGTAAACTCTAAAGTTACTTATACCTTTAATCAATCTGATTTATTAATGGACAGGAAATTTTTATTTCAAATTTTAGACGAAGATGAAAATATAGTTGTAGAAGATGTAGTTGATTTTGTAAGGCCGTATGTTAACCCAAATAGTTTGGGATCTACCGCTTCAGAAATTACAGAGTACACACAACTAGAAATGGTTGCTAGATCAATAATAGATACCATAATTCAGGATGGTTTTTATAATTCAAAAATGATAGTTCAAGGCGTTGGCCAAGGATCAGACTATTTTAATGTTTGGAAAAAATTTAATAAAGTCTTAAAGGTATATGAAAACAATATTTTAATTTTTGATTTTGAAACTCCAGATGAAAATTTTTACGATTTTAATATTACCGGAGATAACTCTGCCATTCAACGTGTTTCTGAATCTACATACAACCGAGTTGAGCAAGGATCAATTATACTCCCTGCATCCGCTGGAGATTTAGGATCCGTAGGAACTGGAAGAGTTGTTGATTTTCCAAGAGGCTATGATTATATTTTTCTACTAGACGCAGGGTATAAAACAGTTCCTGTTGATATTGAGTATGCAACAAAGTTATTAATTGAAGATTTAAAGTGCGGGAAGTTAGACTATTACAAACGATATGTAACATCATACAATACTGATCAGTATAAAATTCAGTTTGATAAAACTGTTTTAAATGGAACTGGCAATATGATAGTTGATAAAATTTTAGACAAATACAGAAATAACCTTGTTAGGCCAGGTGTGATTTAATGTTATGCGAGTTAAATGACTTTATTCATCCCATGTGTGCAGATGTTTACTATGCAATAGCCTCCCAAGGTGGCTACGGAGAAATAAAAAAACAATGGGTTATTGATAGAACAATTGCTTGCAACGCCACCCCATCCTCTAGAAAAAACATCGAAGAGTTGGATCCCAAGATGATTTCAACCCTAAGCAATAAACTAAACGCAAGATCATTAACCGACCTAAGAGTGTCTTCTCTTGGTAAAAGTTATGCCATAACGGATATCCTAATTACAAACATAAGAGATGATAAGGGTAATTCAATATATAAAGAAACCTCTGGCATACGCTCTGGCAAAGGCACAATATACGAAATTGCAACAATAAATCCATTTGTTGGTCCGTTTGGAAATATTGATTCATATAGAATGGTTTGGAGACGTACTGATAGTCAAGCGTCAGTAGATTAATGCTAGTTAAACTAAATACTAAACTTTTTCAAAAACAGTTAGATAATATGGTAGATTATTCTTTTGGTTTTTTAGAAGGTGCTGAGTCTGGAAAAAAAATATTTTTAGATAATCTTGCAAGAGGAACAGTTGAAGCATTAAAATTATATATAGATGCGATGGCAAGAAGCAATCCTGCAGCACTACACCACGTATACGAATGGTATCAGGTTGGAAATAGAGGGCAAAGATTGTTTGACGTTGAATATCGAGTAACAAGTTTGGGGATATCAATTAACTCTAAATTTAAGCAGTCTCAATCAGTACAGTCTGGGTCTTATGAACCTTTCTACAGTAAGGCAAAAATTATGGAAGATGGGGTTCCAGTTGTTATAAGGCCAAAAGGAAACAATGCTTTAGTGTTTATGGATAATGGGACTGAAGTGTTTACTAAAAAAACAATAGTTAATAGTTTTCCTGGGGGTAGAGAAGTTAAAGGATCCTATGAGAAAGTATTTGATACTTTTATGAACGTATATTTTACTCAGTCATTTTTAACATCAACAGGATTGTATGAGTATTTAAATAATCCCAAAATATATAAAAAGAATTTTGCAGCAGGGGTTAAAGGTGGTAGATCAGTAGGCAAAGCCACTGGGTTTAAATGGATGGTAGATGCAAAAATTGAGGTAGAATAGAATTATGGTAACCGCAGCAGCAACATTTGATTTTCCTATAAGGTACATTAACGAGTATTTGTATTCTGAACTTAGTAAATATGAGGATATAAATATGGCAATAAACCCAAACATCACATCGTATATTCCATTTTTACCAGCAGGACAAGCAGTTAATATTTCAGAAATATATGAGGGTTTGCAAACATCAGAAGATGGAACGCTTCCTGCTGTTTTGTTTTATGATCGTATGATTCGCTTAAGATCTAGCGCTTTTCCAATAGGAAAAAGAGAGCAGGTTTTATACACAGTTTATGGATCTATTGAAAGTTGCACTAACATTGGAAATGTAATGTTAGGAATCTTAGACAGAGAAGACTACTCTGGTCAAGATTTAAATAAATGGATGCATGATAATAGAGCAGATCTTGTTGCAAAAGGTTTTCCAATGAAAGTATTTTTTAGAGGAATTAGGGTTTTTCAGGCAGACGAATCACAAGACCTAGTAGATTTAGACGAGTATAGAAGGGGAAGCATCCATAAGTACATAGTGGAATATGACTATCATTTTAAAGACAATCCAGAATTTCTTTAATTTAATATAAACCGTCCCAGCCTACAACAATAAAAAGGCTGTATAATTGTTCTGAGGAAACAAATCGTCCATATACTAACCAAAACGAGGTGAATAAATGGCATATACAAGAGGTACATCTAGCGATATTATCGTTGGCGCTGCTGCACTGTTTACAGCAGACAGTACATTAACACCAGGTACAGTGCCTGCGTTTGTAACAACACAGTCTTATAAAGAGACTTTGTCCAACTCAGCAAATATTGCTGGTGGAATTGAAAACGTAGGATACACAAGTAATGGTATCGAAATCACATTTCAACCTGATTTCGGCGAGGTTCAAGTAGATCAAATTCTTGACGTTGCAAAACTTTACAAGCAGGGTATGCAAGTAACTCTTGCTACTTCGTTTGCAGAAGCAACATTAGAAAATTTATTATTTTCAATCGCAGGTCAAGCCGACGATCTTTCAGGAACAAAAAGCACATCAGCAGGTCGCGTTCTTAATCTTGCGTCAGGCGATATTGGAGAATGTCCAGTTGAACGTGCATTAATCGCAGTAGGACCAGGAACTGGAGATTGCGAAGATTCAGACGTTATTGAGCGTGTTTATGTTGCATACCGTGCACTTTCTATTGAAAATGTTACAGTGTCAGCAAAGCGTGATACAGCAACAATGTTTGATGTTACATTCCGTCTTCTACCAGAAGATACTTCTGGATCATACGGAAAAATTATTGACCGTACAATTCAAGGTTCATAAAAAACTTAATAAAGAAAAGAAGGGCCCACTAGTCAAACTGGTGGGTCTTTTTTTTGATATAATAGAATTATGGCAAACACTGTTTATGATATTAAAAACGTATACTCTGTTGATAGTTTTGAAATAGAAATTAGTCCTTTAAAAATTAAATATTTAAGGGAGTTTATGGACATTTTTCAATTAGTCAAAGACACTAATGGCGATGATGAAGCCACAGATGTTTTAATTGAGTGCATTAGAATATGTATGAAACAGTTTCATCCAGAATGGTCTAAAAATAAAAAAGATGTAGAAGATAATTTTGACATGCCAACAATATTTGAAATATTGGATGTAGCAGCAGGCATTAAAGTTAATAAAGACTCAAAAGATTCTGTAGCAAAAAACGTCACAGAGGATAAATCGGTTTGGGCAGATCTAGATTTAGTAAAATTAGAATCAGAAGCATTTTTGCTGGGAATATGGAAAGACTACAATGAACTAGAAACCTCTATATCCATGCCAGAATTAATGGCTATTCTTAAATCAAAAAGAGAAGTTGATAACGAAGAAAAAAAATTTCTTGCTGCTATTCAGGGCATTGATTTAGATAAGAATAAGTCGCAAGAAGAAGATCCATGGACCAAGTTAAAAAATAAAGTATTTAATGGCGGAAGACCAGACAATGACATTCTTACCTATAAAGGCGACAAAGCCAAGAGGGCAGGATTTGGGATAGGTCTGGGTTTGGATTATGAAAAAATTGAATAAAAATACGCTGGTTTTGTGATATAATTAATTCAAATCTACCTAGGAAAGGGAATATATGCCAACAACAAAAACAGATGGAACAGAACTTGTATTAATGGATGGAACAAAAATTAATGTTAGACCATTAAAACTATCGTTACTAAGACCATTTATGAAAAAATTTGAGCAGGTTGCAGCAGTAGCAGAAGATAATGATAAGTCTATGACATTGTTAGTAGAGTGTGCTCAGATTGCAATGGAGCAGTTTAGTCCAGAGTTATCAAAAGACATCGAAAAGTTAGAAGAGATTTTAGACCTTCCAACTACTTATAAAATTATTGAAGCAGCATCTGGAATTAAATTGGCAGACGCAAATGCCTTGTTAAATACAGTACTCGCCAATAACTAAAAATAAACGGGGTGCAAATGAATGGCTGATGTAAACGCTAGAATTGGCGTTCAAATTGATTCGTCAGCCGCTTTAGCAGAACTAAAAAATTTACAAAGGCAACTAGCAGCCTTTCATTCATCTCTATCAAAAGGTAGCGCAGCCTCAATAGCAGCGCAAAAAAATCTATCCACTAATCTTTTAAATTCAATCAATGCTACGGGCAAATTTACTGCCCAAATGGGACTAGTAAGAAGTTCGACAGAATCATTTACTCACTCACTTGAAAAGAACAAACTTTCAATGCGTGAGTATTTCCGTTATGCAGGCGGATCTACAAGAACATTTGGAAAATTATTTAAAGAAGAATTTAATACTATTGGCAAGGTAGCAGAAGAACGTGTTAAGAAGATGCAGACTCAATATATTAAAATGGGTCGTGACGCATCTGGAGCAATTAAGGCAATGTCAATTACTCCAAGAACATTGGATATGAATGACTATGCAACCAAAACAGCATTAGCAGCACAAAAACAGGCACTATTTAATCAATTACTAAAACAAGGATCGACAAATCTTTTAAATTTTGGTAAAAATACTCAGTGGGCTGGTCGTCAATTAATGGTAGGTTTTACAATACCACTCGCATACTTTGGAACTGTAGCATCAAAAACATTTATGGATCTTGAAGCACAAGCCATTAAATTTAAACGTGTTTATGGAGATATTTTTACTACTGCAGATGAAACTAATAAAGCATTAAAAGAAATACAACTTCTTGCTGAAGGTTTTACTAAATATGGTGTTGCAGTTACTGAAACTATGGAGATGGCTGCCAAGGCAGCAGCAATGGGTAAAACTGGAGCAGACCTTACAGCACAAGTAGCACAAGCAACTCGACTTGCAGTTCTTGGCGGGGTAGAGCAGGGGCAAGCATTAGAAACAACTATATCAGTAACAAACGCTTTTGGAGTAGCAGCAGAAGACCTAGCAAATAAAATTAACTTCCTTAACGCAGTAGAAAACCAAACTGTAGTATCCATTGAAGATTTAACTATTGCAATCCCTAAAGCAGGCCCAGTAATAAAACAACTTGGCGGATCTGTTGAAGATTTAGCATTTTTCTTAACCGCAATGAAAGAAGGCGGAATTAATGCATCAGAAGGCGCTAACGCACTTAAATCTGGCCTTGCATCATTAATTAATCCGAGCAAAAAGGCTAGCGAAATGTTGGCTGGTTTTGGAGTTAACATTAAAGCAATTGTTGAGGGAAACCAAGGAAACATTAGAGAAACAGTCGTAGATTTTGCTCAGGCATTAGACACACTAGATCCACTAAATCGCTCCCGTGCAATTGAACAATTGTTTGGTAAGTTTCAATTTTCACGTTTATCAACACTATTTCAAAACATAACAAAAGAAGGCACTCAGGCTTCCAAAGTATTAGGCCTAGCCTCAGCGTCAATTGAAGAACTTGCAATTTTATCTGAACGAGAATTAAAGACTGTAGAAAATGCTATAGGAACTGACTTTAGAGAATCTATTGAAAAATTAAAAGTTGCTATTGCACCAATAGGAAAAACATTCCTACAAGCCGTAACTCCGATAGTAAAAGTTATAGGTTCATTATTAGATAAATTTGACAATTTAAGTGAAGGAACAAAAAAGTTTATTGTTGTAGCAGGAACTTTGGTTGGAGTAATTGGCCCTGTGTTGTTAATGACATTTGGTTTAGTTTTAAATGCTACAGCAAATATCATTAAATTGTTCGGAACACTGAGGGCTGGATTTTTAAAGTCTGGCGCTAGTACCAAAGTTTTGGCTGATCAAACAAATTATTTAAATTCAGAACAGTTAGAAGCGGCAACGGTTGCAACCTCATTGGACCAGGCTCACAATAGACTTACTCAATCATTTACAGTAGAAGCGGTAGCAGTCAAAGCATTAAGACAAGCATATATAAACGCAACAGTAGCAGCAGCAAATTTTGCCAGAACAAATCCAGGAATGATGGCTCCAGGATTTAAAAACCTTGGCCCTAAGAAATTTGCATCAGGAACAACTGGTGTTGTTGGTGGAACTTCAGGAAAAGATTCTGTACCATCTCTATTGATGCCAGGAGAGGCTGTCATTCCTACAGAAATTGCACAAGATGAAACATATAAACCACTTGTAGAAGCGCTTGTTACTGGAAAAATTAAAAAATACGGAAAAGGAACTGTTTCTGCAGGGGATGACTATACTCACATAGGCGGGGGAAGATTAACAAATCTAGATGACATAATTGCACAAGGAAGACTAACAGAAAATGAAAAACTTCAGGCCCAAATGTATAGAGATGTATTGAGAGCAACAGGAAAATCTCCAGAAGCAAGAGCATACGGTTCTTTAGCACTTTCATTTGATCCTACATTAAATAAAGGTTTGGCAACAAGAAGTGGTGTGTCTTTAGGCGATTTTGAAAGAGAATGGGCAAGTCGCCCAAATAAGTGGGCACCTTCAGGATTAACTTCAGCAGAAACTCAAGCAATTGATTCAGCAATGATGGATCAAATAAGAAGATCTCCAAGAGTTACCGATGCCGTTATAGAAAATGCTTTTAAAAATGTTCCTGATAATATTAAATCTACTCCAGCATATCAAAAAATGCTAAGTCAATATGAAAGAATTGGCGGATACTCTTTAGGAAAAGGATTAGGGTCTACCCCTCAAACTAGCGCTCAAATTTTAGAACAAGCAAAGCGTGCTGGAATTATTAAAGACTTTAGAGTAGAAACAAGACAGAGGCAGACTGGACAAACAGCAACAAAGAGTCTTATTGTTACAACTACCGATGGAAAAGAAGTAAGTCTTGGTCGTGGGTCAAAAGCCAATAGAGTTTATTTCTCAGATAAATCTTTAGAAAAAGGGTACCAATCTACAGCATCTACTCTGGCAGTAGCCAAAGGAGAAGTTTATCAAACTAAAGATGGAAAAGTTGGTGTAGTTGGTGGACAAACTGGAGAACCAAAACCAAGTGGTAAAACAATAACAGCAAATCCAAGAGATACAAGACTCATGTCTACATCTAATTTGGCAAGAGTTTTTCCATACGGGGTCAAAGGCCCAAGATTTTCTGGTGCAATAGGTGGAGCAGATGACCCATCCTTAATGGCTGGAAAAACATTTTCACAAACTGCAAGTGGTTTGTATGTTCCAGAATCAAAACTTATTGATGCAATAGAAAAAAATACTGATGCGTCTAAAGATAATACAGAAAATGATAAACAGTCAAAAAGAGACATGAAATCACAAAAAATGAACCGTATGGCTGGCATGACGGGTCCTCTATCTATGGTTGCAGGAACTGCTGCAATGGCTGGTTATGCTACAGGAAATACTGGTTTAGGAAATGTTGCAATGGGAGTTTCTGGATTAGCAATGATTGCTCCAATGCTTGCAAATCCATTAGGTGCAGCAGCAGCAGGATTAACAGCATTAGCAGCATCTGTTGTTCTTATTAGAAGGGCATTTGATAAAGCACAAGATAGTGCTATTGAAATGTCTGAAGCAATGGGAAGCGGAAATAAAGCAATACAGGATCTTGCAATATTTTCAAATAAAGTAAGTGCTGGAGAAATTATGAATAGAAGAAGAGGAAATCTTCTTAATCCCTTTGCAGTGCAAACTGGAAAAACAACATTTGGTGAAAACTTTGTTAAATCTGAAACAGGAAAATCTATGGTATCTGGTGTTTCTGAATCTATTAAAACTGGGGGAAGGCAATCGGCACAGGATCAATTATTAAATCAATTAGCAACCGGAATTGCTGCAGGAGCAATTAATCCAGCGCAAGCCAGAAGTATCGCTGCCAACATAGCCTCAGAAATAGGAGACTACTCATTTGGAATTAGTGTTAATGCAAAACTTATAAATTTGATTGGTGTTAATGGGGAAAATTTAATAAAAGATCCTTTAAAAATAAGAGTAGAACTAATGGAAAAATCACGTAAAGGTTTGGAAAACCAATCAAAACTTTTATCATCTGCTGGAGCAGGGGCACTGACAAAAACACAAACAAAAGTTGGTGCAATAGGTTTAGGTGTAGGAGGTGCTATTGCTGGAGGGGTGTTAGGCGCTGCAGCGACTGGCGCTACTGCTGGATCAGTTGTTCCAGTTGTTGGAACAGCAATCGGAGCAGCAATTGGCGCAGCAATTGGCGCAGGAGCGCTATGGTATAGTCAAAAAGGACAACAGGAAAAACTTGGTAGGGCATCTGGAGCAAATGTTGCTATGCAAAAAATGGCCTTAGAACAAAGCCAACAGATGCAAGATTCTTTAAGACTTGAGTATGAACAAAGAATTGCTAATGCTAAGGCTGCTGGAGACACTGCAAAAGCAATCCAGTTACAAAATGACTATCAACGAGAAAATTCTACATTGCTTGAGCAAAATGGAAAATTAGTTACAGATATACAAAATACATATAAAAATTCATCTGGAGCAGTTCGTGGAGCACTTGAAACTGGATTAGACAAACAGATTACAAGTAAATATAAAGATACTGCTATGGCAGATATAGCACCACTTGCTACAGATTTATTAAGTGGTTCGTCTTTATCTAAAGAAGCACAATTTACTTTAAAAATGCAATTAGCCTCTGGTCAAATGGACCCAATGCAAATTGTTAATTTGATAGAAACATTTGGGAAAGATTCAGAAACTTTAACCAAAGTTATGAATATTGTTACAAAGTTTGGTGGTGCTTTTGCTAATCAAGCAATGTCAGTTGTTAACCTATTTCAAGATAAAAATGGAAATCCACTTAAAGAGCAACAGACAAAATTTATTGCGGACATTAGTGGCAAAACTTCAGCAGAAGCAGAAAAATATCTAAAACTTTTTGCAGACATAAGTAAAGTTGGAAATGTTATGGATATTGAAGTTGCATTAACATATTACAGCAATAATCCAATTGAAGCAGCAAAACTACAGTCAACAATAGATGAGATTAATAAACAAAAAGGAAAAATTGATTTAGACATTGCAACAAAAATACTAGGTGCAAAAGAAATGGAGGCCTTAAGAAAAGATCAAGAATATTTTAGTAAACTTCCAGCAGAACAACAAAAGGTATATTTGCAAACACTTACAACAATGGCAAATATTAAAGGAAATAATTCAGAAGCAATTCAAAATTGGCTAAAACAAAATCCAGGAAAAACTGAAGCAGATTATTATGTTGAGTCTGCACAAAAAGTAACAAAAATTAGTATAGATAACACAATCCCAGGTGGTAATAAAAATGTACCAGGTGGCAATAGAGATACAACCTTTGATTCAATTTTAACTGACTTAAAGCGCACAAGGGATTCAAGAATTAATGCCGAGGGTGGAGACGAAGAACTTATGCGTATTCTTGGAGGAAATAAAGATTTAACAATATTTAAAGGATTAAATCAACAACTATCTACAATTACTGGAAACACAGATTTTATTGATTGGGTAGGAGGAATAGAAAAGGCTATTCAAGGCAAGTTAATTAAAGTAAGCAATGATGGAGCAGTAGCGTTGACAAAACTTGGAGAGGCAGCAAGAAAAGCATATGACGAAAAAACAATTGGAATATTCCAGGCAAGGCAAATTGGTTTAACAAAAACCGCTGATGATCAAAAACAAGCATTTATAAAATTAACAAAAGCGGGAATAGATAATGCAACTGCTTTAGAGATGGTTGCGGATGCAAATCTCGCTGCAGCAATCGCATCAAAGTCAGCAGGAAAAGATGCTATACAAGCAGCAAAAGATTTTGAAACGGCGAATAAAAAGAATCAAGAGACTGCAAGATTTATTAACCCTATTCAGTCATTTCGTGATGATATGTCTAAGGTTTCTGAAATGCTAGATGTTCAAGAAAGTCAGGCTCGTGCTAGGTATGAGCCAGAAATTAAAAGAATCAATGGTCTGATTAAAGCGAATGAAGATGCAATAGATGCAAAAAGAAGATACATTGAAATAGAATATGATAGACCAATTCAGGCTCTTCAAGATCAAACTAAAAAATTAAATCACGATTTATCTTTAATAGAAAAAAGTGCAGAGTTAATAACTAAAAAATATGAAGAGCAAAAAGAGGCTCTTCAAAAAGTTTATGAATTAAACAGTAGGCTTGTTCAACAAGAAAAATCTAAAATATCTCTTGCTGATGCACTATCTAGTGGAGACATATCACAAGCAGCACAAATAGCACAAGACATAAGGGCGCAAAATCAACAGTACGCCCAAGAAGATAGTTTACATGCTTTGCAGGTTGCCCAAGAAAATCAAATTGCAGCCTTAAGATCTGCTTCTGGATTAAGTAGAGTGCAAATTGAAGAAAAAATGTATGCTATAAGTTTACAAATATATGCTATTGAAGAACAGCAACAAATTAAAATTAATGAAATTATTGCGTTAGAGGATCAAAACTATCAGTTAAAAGTAAACCAATTAGCCGTATTAGAGTCATCCTTAAAGAAAGAAATAGATGCTATTGATGCGCAAAGACAAAGGTTTGCGCAGGCAGAGTTGGCAATACGTGCTGCTGAAGTTCAAACTGATTCATACACAGAGGCACTAAAAAGAGCAGAACAAGTTTTAATAAGAATGGTAGCCCTGGCAGCAAAACTTGCAGGGGGTGGAACCTTAGACGATGTTGAAGATACTGTTAGAGGTGGAACACCTACAGGTCTTGATGGTACACAAAAAGGAATTGCCGCAAGATTAACTTCTGGAATTCAAAATCTTGTTAAAAAGGGTAACTATAATGCAGCAGAATCAGCAACAGTAAAAATGATGAAAGAGATTGGAGCAGTAAAAGCCATTGCTTCTTCCGATGCTGTTGCTTTAAGAAAGCAGGCATTAGGCTACTTAAGTAAGGGAGGAATGGTTCCTCAATACTTTGCAAAAGGAGGCCTGTCTCGTGGGTCAGACACAGTTCCTGCAATGCTTACTCCAGGAGAATATGTTATGAGTAAGTCTGCAACGCAAAGGTTTGGACCATTGCTAAAGCAAATGAATGAATCAGGATATCCACAAAATGCACTTTCAGGGTACAACTCTGGAATGGTACAAGCAAATAGAAATGAAGTTACAAACAATTCCAATTCAGTGTATAATTATAGTTTAAGTATTGATGCAAGTGGTGGGTCAATGAATCCAAATGATATTGCTAGGGTTGTTCTTACGCAAATTAAAAATATGGACTCACAAAGAATTAGGGGGAATAAGTACTAATGGCAACTGCAGCGTACTTAGGTGGTAGAAAAAAATACTATAGCCCTCAGGCTATGCTTTGGTCAGAAAATTCCGGGACTTTATCAAATGGATTTTATTACCCAACAGGAACAGAAATAGGGGCAAATAATACTGGTGTGCCGACTGATGAACAAAATACCTTTTTAATAACTAGCGATCACAATAGATCTGAGTTAAATTTTTCATCTAATAGAATTCAAAACAGGCAAAGAATGATTAATGGAAATATGAGAGCCTACAATATTGCTGACAAACTTACATTATCTACTTCTTGGCAGTTACTCCCGTCAAGGTCATTTAAGAATAATCCAAACTATGATTCTTCGGGAGCCTCTGCATTATCTGGTACTTATGAGCAGTTTACTGTAGACGCAGGTGCAGGAGGAACAGAGTTATTAAATTGGTACGACAATCATCCAGGACCGTTCTGGGTATTTCTTGCTTACGATAATAATGCAGATCAAACAAAATATAATCAAATTGTTTTAATGTATTTTGCAGATTTTTCATACTCTGTTGTAAAAAGAAGTGGTTTTGCAAACCAAGACTTATGGAATATTAATATAACTTTAGAAGAGGTCTAGCGTGTTTAGCAATGAAGATCTATTAGATTATTTAAAAAAATCTAACGATATATATATTAACTCTGTAACAATTGCTGAATGGAATATGAATGTTCCTGGAAATATTAAAAAAATAGGTAACTATAGATATAGGCCAAATGAAAATACAAGCATATATAAAACAATTCCAAACACATTTGATCAAGACGACTTAGGAAATTACTATGAAGACGCATTATTATCTTATGAAAAAAAACAAAACACTTATAACTTAGATAACAGTGTACAGGTTTTTCAATCTTTGGATGAAAAAAAATCTTTGTATTATTCTTTAGAGGATTGCACAAAGCCGTTTAGGCCAAGATCTGGTATTAACAAAACCGATTATTTTAATAATAAATATTTGCCTAACAATACACACTTTGGAAATAACTCACCCAGATACTACATGTCATCGAGAAATGATGACTTTAAATATTGGAGTTCATATAGAAAAGAAGATGGAAAAGAAAGGGGCATTTCTAATATTAAAATTAATAACTTTAATTATATAGAAGATGCGTGTCCATTCATAGTATATAAAGATAGCGTGCCATGTAATAGAATTGTTTTTAAAATGCAAACAAACGTAGGATATTTAGACAGGGGAGATTCTGTTGGAATTTCTGAGACAATTTCAGACCCGTTTTATGGAAATAAAAATAAAACAGTTCCATCAAAATTTAAAATTCAGGTTTTAAAAAATAACAATTGGGTCGATATTTTAGACATAAACGAAAACAATAAAAGAAGTGATGACTCAGAAATTATTGCACCAGATGGATATTTAGAATTATACTACTCAAACAATGAATGGTTTTTAAAGTCAGAAGATGTTGATTATGAAACTCCATTTGTTACTGAGTTATCTAATCCCACAAAAACAACAAACGATGATTCAACTTTTTATTATAACGAATTTGAATATATTGATGGAATAAGATTTGTCGTAAAAGCAATGAACAAATTTGACTCAACATTTGATTTAATTGAAATGTCTCCAAGACTAACCGCCAACATTTCTAGCATGATAGTTGATTTTAAAATTAATAAAACTCTTTCCGATCTATCACAGGGAGCAATTCCAGTAGGACAACTTTTGCCATCAACTGGAAGCGTTACAATTTTTGATGAAAATTTTTCTTTTAATGAAAACAACGACAACAGTATAATTAAAAACTACTTAAATAAAAATGTTAAATTTGTTTTTTATGAAAATATCTACAATAAAGATTTATCAGTTAATTATTTTGTTCCAATAAAGACTTTGTATTCAGATAATTTTCCACAAACAAATAATGACGGATCTTCAGTATCAATAAACTTACGTGATTTTTACTTTTATTTTGAATCAAAAACTGCCCCAAGAATGCTTCTAACTGACGTGTCTTTAAGTTTTGCAATATCAACCATTCTCGATTCTGTAGGTTTTACTAATTACACATTTAAAAGATTGGGCTATGAAAAAGATCCAATTATTCCTTATTTCTTTGTTGCTCCAGAGCAAAGTTTGGCACAAGTTTTAAACGAGTTGGCGGTTTCAACTCAAACAGCAATGTTTTTTGATGAATACAATAATTTTGTAGTTATGAGTAAGAATTATATTATGCCAGAAAAAAATGAAAGAGTCACAGACTTTAAATTAATTGGAACAAACAATCAACTTGCTGACGGAGTAATTAAAAATAAATCACAAAGTGAAAACCTTTCAAATATAATTTCAATATCGTCTCAAGATAAAAAAATATACAATGACGGGAAAATAAACTATACCTCAAGATATATTCAAAGATCTTATGGATCATTAAACCAAAGTTCTTTATTGGACAGAGAAAAAACATGGATATACAAGCCAGCACTTCTATGGGAATCTTCTGGGGATGACTCCATGAAAACAATAAATGACAGAGTCTCTAAGCAATCAAATTTTATTTTATCAGCGGTTCCAATAAACTCCGACCTAGTTTCTGCTTTACCAACAGTTCAAAATGGCATAGTAATAAACAACATAATAGATGTTGGAGAAAATGCATATTGGCTAACAAGATATACAGGATATTTTTATTCAAATGGAGAAATAATAAAATATGATGCTGTTGAATATAACATAACTGGGGTTGGTAACGTATGGATCAGCAACAATCAAGAGTATCAAGATTACTTTGGTAATTTAAAATTTAATGGCAAAATATATCCTACTGGGCTAGTTCGTATTTTTTCTAACCCACACTACGAAACAATTGATAATCAGTTAAGATTAAAAGAGGGTGCAGTTTTTGAGCACGGAAGAGCACAGTTTGGAACAAAAATATCTAGTCATAGTGCTGGAATATCTAGTAACTGGACAGATAACTCTTATGTTCGTGGATGTAGTATGAGATCAGACTTACTATTTAATACTAGTCTAGAGATTGAGTATCCAATTACAACCTTAGGAGAGGCGGGTAAAAGTGATACTTTGGCAAAAAAATCTTTAAGGAATGGTATTATAAAAAACTTTATGTCTAATAATTTTTTAACAGAGACTCAGTTAAACAGTTTACCATCTGCAGAGACTGGAACAATTCAATCATCTGCTCTAGTATTTTCAGGGCCAGTATTTGAATCATCGGACAAGCCAATAAATTTTATTTCATATATATATAAATCGCTAAATAATTCATTTAAACATTTCGGAACAAGAATGAGAATAATAGGAAAATCAGAAAATACTGATAACAGACTACAAACGCCAACTGGTAGCGCAATATATTATCAATTGCCATCTACTCAGCCAAATCAAAATTCTAATATTGGTGGTGGCTCTGGAGGTATAGGTATAATGATAAATCCAGAAACCAACAATGGATATTATTTTGAGATTGTTGCATTGACTCAAAAAAATATAGAATCTTATACAAAAATAAATGCCGATGGAACAAAAGACGTAAATGTTTACAATATGGTTTTTTATAAAATTAAAAAAGATGATAGTGGAAACGCCATACCAATAAAAATTTGGTCTGGGCTTTCAAGTATTTTAGTAGATGATGGACAGTTTACTGGTCAATATAGAATTGCGGGAGAAGAAAAGCCAACAGTGTATGATTTGTCAGTAGAGTATGAAGATGTCGGAACATCTAAAAGATTTTATTTGTTCATTAATAATAAAGTTGTTGGTATAGTAGATGACCTAGATCCATTGCCATTCTATAACAATGCATGCTTATTTGTTAGAGGATCCTCAAAATGTATGTTTGAAAACATATATGCACTTGGTAAAAATTATTCTCAAAATACTGTTTTTGATGTTGCAGACTCAGTTTCTAATGTTTTTGGAGATTCTAAAATTAGCGCTAATGATTCATTTAGAAAATACGCTATGAGTGGAATTTTGCAATCTACGTATCTAACTGGCATCTCTGCTGCTCAACCACCAGATTACAATATATACTATGATGAATTTGGCTCTATATTTAGAGAAGTGGCATACTTTAATATAAAATATGATAAAGCATTTCCAGCGTTATACGCTCAAATATCTCCAACCCCTAGTACTATAAAGGGATATGTTGTTTCTGGGTTTCAGGCAGACTCTTATGGAGCAGAATTTTTAGTTTTTAACGCAACGGATTCGGCTTTAAATTTAGATGAAACCGGGGGAAATTATTTAAAAATTCAAGGTATAACTTTTACCCAAGACACAACCTATACTGCATCTGTTGATGATTATTTTAATAAAAAATCTAATTTTTCAGAACAAGATAACCTAGATACTAACACAATAAGATCCTCTTTGTTTGCGTTGCAAAACTATAACTATATAAAACAAAGCAGACTAAACCACGGAGTTTCTACTTTTTCTTTGGAAACTCCATACATTCAAAATTCTTCAGACGCAGAAAATTTATTAGGTTGGATTATTAATAAATCTATGAAACCTAAAAAGATGGTTGGAGCAGAAATATTTTCATTACCAGTTTTGCAATTAGGAGACATAGTTGAAATTGATTATACAAAAAACGATGTTAGTATAATTTCAGATCCAGATACTCAGTTTGTAGTCTATAGTATTGAATATGGCAGAAAAAATAATGGTCCAGAAATGACCGTATACTTGGCGGAGGTGTAAAGTGGGCGCACTAGATGCAAAAAATTGGGAAAGAAATTTCCCAGATATTCCATATTGGGTATCTGATGTTGCAATTGGACCCAATACACCCGAAGACAGTGGAATAATAAAAGAAACACTTGATACATTTTCAAATATAACTGCTTCCGTTCCAGCAACACCTCCATACATGCCAAGTCCACCACCACCACCACCCACAGTTAAAGTTAAAAGTGCAACCCCAGAAATTATATTGTGGGACGATGCAACAATTCCAATGGAAATACTATCAAATTTAACTCTTGAAAACATTGGGGGGCAAGAGTTACTTTCTTTGTCAAGGCACGATAGAATAAGTGGAGAAAATGTATCTAATCAATTAATAAAAAATTTAACATTCTTTAATCAGGAATATTCTTCAAAAAAAATATTAGGATTACAAAATACATCAGATAAATATTTTTCAAATTTTAGCATTAAACTTGATTCTAAAATTCCAGTCGAGGGCAATGGTCCTGGAGGAACAAACGTATACCTAGACCCTATAACAAAAGACTTAGTTATTGATTTAATCAATTTAGATTCAGACGAAATTGTTGAAATTCAAGTCGGTGCGGGTGGTACAATATATACTATAGCCGTTGGAGTTGAAGAGTCATGATAACTAATGTTGGAAAATATATTATTGCTAAGTATTTGTTGGGCCAAACACCAGCATTTGCGTCATATATGGCTGTGGGGTGTGGAGTTAAACCTCTAGACAATTTAACAACAGCGCCAGATCATTCTTTAAAAGAAAATCTTAATTTTGAAATGTTTCGTGTTCCAATCAGTTCAAGGGGATATATTGTTGAAGATGGTAAATCAAAATTAGTTTTAACAGCAGAGTTGCCAACGGAAGAAAGATATGAGATATCTGAAGTTGGAATATATTCCGCTGGTGCAAATCCAAATGCAACAGCAAATGATAGTAGACCAGTTTTGGTTTTTTCTGAAGCAGAAAATTGGGAGCACGTAACACCAACAGCAACGACAGACATAGCAAGAATAACAGTTCCGCTTGACTCTGCCCTATCAAATAACGTAATAGATTCAACCTTAAAAATCTTTGAAACCAACGCTGACAATAAAATATTTTATAACCAAAATAGGGCAAATAGGTACGAAAGGTGCAGATATTTTAATAACGCAATTGCAATACGTGGAGACTCTTGCTCAATGACTTCTTCTGGAGGGCATTTAGTGGTTGGCTCAAATCCAGAATATATTAGACTAGTAGGAACATCTGTAGACATATCAAAGGTTTCTCCGTTAGATGAATTAAGATTGGCGTTTTCAGTTATTAACAAAGACGGTGATTCAGTTGCAATTCCCGACACTGTGAAAATTATTATAGAATTTACTAATAGTTCAGATACTTCAAATTTTTCAAGATTTGAAGCGGTAGTTGACAATGGTTCGGCAAGTAGCCAACAAAATTTTGCAAACAATAGATACTGTGTAGTAAGTAAACAAAAGCAAGAACTATATACAACTTCTAATTTTTCTTGGACCTCGGTAAACACAATAAACATATACGCATCCGTTGTAGATTCTGGGTCAGTGTCTAACAATTTTTATGTATTTTTAGATGCATTAAAATTTGAGAACACAACCGCATCAAATCCTTTATACGGATTAGTTGGATACTCAATAATACAAAATGACGAAGCAACAACAATTATAAAATCAAGCAATACAAATAATTATATAGAGTTTAAGTTTGCAATAGGGGTAGGGTAATGCCTGACAACAACATTAAAAAAGTTATAATAAAAAAATCAGACCTATATCAAGTTGGAGATGTTTATGAATTAAATCACAATATTAGATATAGAGTAATCTCTGAAGACAGAAATAGATACTCCCATTGGTCTCCAATTACAACCTTAAATATTGATCCAACTGCAGACGAGGTTGGTTTTATAGTTTCAGATACAAGCACTCATATCCCACATAATTTTGAGGTAGACATTACCAAACATTTAATTAATCTTTCCTGGACAATGCCAGCATTACAAATAGTAAATCCAACAGAAGCAGAGGTTGCATTGCAACAGGAACAGGCTGCTATTGCTGCTTTTGACGTATATGTTCAATGGAAGACTGGAACAGTTAATAGTAACTGGATTTGGGTAGGTCAATCTTCTGGCTCTAGTTATTCAATTTCTTATCCATACGCATCTGGAAGTCCAGATATGGCAAGATTTAGAGTTCAAAGGTACACCCTGGTAAAGAAAGAATTTGATCTAGCAACTTATTTAATTACTGATTTTAAAGATTTAGACTGATATAATAATAAAGGAGACATATGGCAAAAATACCACTACCAGAAAGAGGGCAGCCCCTAGATTTAACATATATAAATCAATTGGCTAACGCAGTCAACGGATTATATAATCAGATATCATCCAGTACAGGCAATTATGCTAAAATAAATATTACAAATAATGACATAGTTAACGTTAAAACTTCAGAAATGGGTGTTGTAGCAGCCCGTGTAGAAATATACAATAACGCGACAGTCATTGTTGCTCAAGAAAAAGAATTTTTTTATGATTTCAGCAATAATTTTAAATATGCCCCAATTGTTACCGCTACGCCAGTAAACATTGGAAACACATTAGCAGGTAAAAATGTTTCTGTAATTTTAAAAAATGTAACCACCTCTAGAGTTGAAGGGGTTGTAAGGTTTGGAAGCGCTGGAGATTTATCTTTGCACGTAAACTTAATTGCAATTGGCGTTCCTACTTAATGATAAAATGTTCAAGATGTAAGTCAAGGATGTTTTTAGATAGGCAATATAGTAGGGAAAATCACTTGGAATCATTTTGTTTGTCCTGTGGAAATAGAAAATTTTATAATCCGCCATCAGCATCAAGCGAGGGGAAATGGCTACTTCAAAAGGAAATATTGAAAGCGAAGAATACAATCAGTCGCCTGTAATAAAAGGCAGCGAGGCTGTTTGGTTTTTAAATAATGATTTAGTAAGAATACATCATTATAATAGATCAAATGGAACTGTTGCATTGTATAATATTATTAAAAATAAAATTGAATTATGCTTTATTTTAGATTTTAAAAAAAATAGAGAAAAGGCATATACGATAACAGAAACTGCAAAAATTATTAATAGGCATAGAAAATATATGCCAAGTTTAATAAAACGAGGAATCATCCCTCCACCAGTAGGGTGTTCTGAAAATGGGAAAAGAGGTTTTCAAATAAGAGCGTACTACTCTGAAAACACAGTAAAAGAGATTCGTGATATACTGGCAAGTATACATATTGGACAACCAAGAAAAGATGGTTTAATAACAAATAATATGACGCCTACAAAACAAGAATTGACCAGAAAGTTGGGAGATGGTATACTTACTTATACAAAAACTAAAGATGGAAGATTTATTCCAGTCTGGAACGAATCAATAAGATAACTGTTGGGAGACAACAATGGAAAATGATCAAGCAAAAATAAACGTAACATTGGGATATACATATAATTTAGGAAATTTTCAATCTCTTAGATTAGATCTTGGCGTAATAGACAGTAAAAAAGATGGTGAAAATATAAACGATGCATTTGAAAGAGTTTATAATTTTGTCGAAAACAAACTTGCCGAAAAACTAAATGAGGCAAAGTTAGCAAAATTAGAAATATCTGAATAGTGGCAGAGCGCAAGGACCGAATGGCCTTGTTAAGTCGTTACAGTAAGTTTCATACTGCTCGGTACGAAAAAAAGGCTAATCTAAACCTAAATGTAGAACAATGGGCATCTGATGCCTTAATAGATTCTTACGGAATCGCAAAATGCTATGAGTTGCTTGAGTACTATTTTACTCACTCCCTGTCTCCCTCTTGGAATTATTTTGCATACAATTGTGAAAAAATATTGCAGGCAAAATTAGATAAAATTCATGACGATGAAGCAAGATTAGAAAGAAGGAAAAAAGCAAAGGAATGGTTAAGTGAATAACACAGAGTCTAAATTAATATCTGCACTACTTAGTGATAAACAAATGCATGTTTTATTACAGGCCAACGTTGAGAATTTATTGAAGACCCATACAGACCTTTGGATATTTATTAGAAAATATTATGAGGCCAATAATTCGGTTCCGCCACAATCACTTATTGTAGATAAATTTAGAGATTTTCAATTTGTAGAAAATACTGGAGCAACAAAATATCATTTAGAAGAGTTACAGTCTGAATACTTAACTGATAGCCTCAAGGGTATATTGAGGTCGGCTGCTTCAGAAGTGCAGTCTGGAAATGGAGAAATTGCCTTAAATGAAATAATTAATAAAACCTCTGAACTAAAAAAGAATACGGCAGCAATTAGAGACATTGATGCAACAGATTTAGAATCTGCAGTTGCTTATTATACAAAGATGCAAACAATGAAAGATGCTGGAAGTCTTGGAATAAAAACAGGTCTGCCAGGTTTTGATAACTACCTTCCATCTGGAATTATGCCAGGGCAACTAGGAGTATTCCTCGCATATCCAGGAATTGGAAAGTCTTGGTTAGCATTATACTTTGCAGTGCAGGCTTGGAAGCAAGGTAAGAGTCCTATGGTAATAAGCCTTGAAATGTCAGAAGTAGAAGTTAGAAATCGTGTGCTTACAATTATGGGCGAAGGTTTATGGTCACACAGAAAAATTAGTAATGGAGAAATAGAATTAGACATGCTTAAGTCTTGGCATGCAAAAAATTTAAGCGGGAGACCCGAGTTTCACATCATCTCAAATGACAGCGGTGGAGAAATAAACCCTTCTGTGGTACGTGGAAAAATTGATCAGTATAGACCAGACTTTGTTATTGTAGATTACTTACAATTAATGTCTCCTAATCAAAAGTCAGAAAACGAAACAGTAAGAATGAAAAATCTTTCTAGAGAACTTAAATTAATGGCTATTGGGGAAGATGTTCCAATTATCGCTATCTCTTCAGCCACTCCAGACGATGTTACTAATTTAAGTACAGTCCCAACCCTAGGGCAGACAGCCTGGTCAAGACAAATTGCATATGATGCAGATTGGGTGTTGGCTTTGGGAAGAGAATCAAATAGTGATACCATTGAATGCGTATTTAGAAAAAATCGTAATGGATTTATGGGAGATTTTTTAGTTCAAGCAGATTTCGATAAAGGACGTTATAGATATAAAGATTTTGAGGATTTAAATGTCAAAAAATAAAAGTTATGGCTCAAGCCTGTACAACGCAGATCAGGTTCGTAGAGTTTTAGACGGGGCTGGAGTTAATATAGAAAAAGAATTAGATACGGATTTTATTATTTTTTGTCCATATCACAATAACTTTAGAACTCCAGCAGGAGAGGTTTCAAAAACAAAAGGAACTTTTTTGTGTTTTTCATGTCATACAACAAGGGATCTAGTTTCTTTTATTAAAGAGTTTACCAATAGAACATATTTTGAATCCCTTAGATTTATATCTAGTAAGGGAAAAAATATTGATATTGAAAAAGAGATAAATAAATCGTTGATAGATGTTCCAGAATATAAAATGTTTGACGAGTTGATAACTAAAAGATTAAACACTAATGCACTAGGCTCACCAAGAGCGATGTCTTACTATGAAAGAAGAAGAGTTACAAAGGAGTCAGTTGTTAAATTCGGTCTAGGTTATTCAGAAAAACAAGACATGACAACGATTCCAATACATTCTCCAGATGGAATTTTAGTAGGATTTGTTGGAAGATCTATAGAAGGAAAAGAATTTAAAAACACCCCAGGATTACCAAAATCTAAAATTCTTTTTAATTTACATAGGGTAAAAACCTCTAGTAAAGTTTACGTTGTTGAATCATCATTTGATGCTATAAGGTTGGATCAAGTTGGATTTTCGGCAGTAGCAACGTTGGGGGCTAATGTGTCAAACACACAAATAGAATTGCTTCAAAGATATTTCAATAACATTATTGTTATTGCAGATAACGATGAGGCAGGAGGAAACATGAAAGATAAAATAATTGAAAAATTAAAATCTCGTGTTTCTGTTATACAACTTAATATAGAATATAAAGACATAGGAGATATGGACGATGCTGCAATCAGGAACTTAGACTTCCAGTTTGACAAAACCATATCTCTTATGCTAGAATAAATAGACAAACACTTAAAAGGAGAAAATACGTGAGCGTTGTTAAAGGTTTAAAAAATATAAACGCACTGCTTGATAAGCCGAAGTCAGATTCACCAAAGGTTCGTTGGCTAAAACTTGCAGATGGTCAGTCAGTAAAAATAAGGTTTATCGAAGAGTTAGATGAAGACTCTGCAAATTACAGTCCAGATCGTGGGCTTGCTCTTGTCGTAAAAGAGCATGTCAATCCAAAAGACTATAAGCGCAAAGCAATAGATACTATGGATTCCGAAGGCCGTGACTGGGCAGAAGAAATGCATAAAAAAGATCCGAAGGCTGGCTGGAGAGCAAGACTTCGTTTTTATTGCAATGTTTTAGTAGATGACGGAATTGAAACTCCATACGTGGCTATCTGGTCAATGGGTGTTAGCAAACAATCATCCTTTGATACAATTCGTGAATATGCTCTAGAAACTGGAAGCATCTCAAACGTATCTTGGAAGTTAAAAAGAAATGGACAGAGTTTGGAAACTAGTTATACAATGATTCCATCTGCTCCAGACAAAGAGCCATACAGTTGGGAAGGCATTGCGCCATACCCATTAGAGTTGGCTTTACGTAGAGTGCCATATGCAGAACAAGAAAACTTTTATCTTGGATTTGACACTCAATCACCTACCTCAGCAACCAATACTGATTGGTAGTATGAGTTATAGCGCATTACATGTACATACTCATTACTCTTTAATGGATGGGGTCGCAACCCCAATAGAATATTTAGACCGTGCTGTATCGCTAGGGATGTCCTCTCTAGCGATTACAGACCATGGAACCTTATCTGGTCACAGAGAGTTTGCTCGTGAAGCAGAAAAAAGGGGTATTAAGCCAATTCTAGGTATAGAGGGGTACATGACAAATGATAGGTTTGATAAAAGAGAAAGAGCAGAAAGAACAGAGCCACTAGATTCAGTTTATAATCATATAGTTCTTCTTGCAAAGAATGAAGTAGGTTTGGAAAATTTAAATAAAATAAACGAAATTGCTTGGACAGAGGGGTATTTTAGAAAGCCAAGGTTTGATTTTGAAACATTAGAAAAGTATAGTGAAGGAATTATTGTTACCTCTGCCTGCTTGAGCGGAATTGTAACTAAGGCAGTTGAAACAGAAAATTATGCAGTTGCAAAAGAAAAAATAAGTTGGTTTAAAAAAGTATTTAAAGATGATTACTATATTGAGGTCATGCCACACAACCCAGCCCAAGTTAATATTGCTTTGCTTGATTTAGCAGACGAATATAAAGTAAAAGCAGTCGTTACTCCAGACTGTCATCATAGTTGCGATGATCAAAAAGAAATACAGGAATTAATGTTAATTTTGAATACTCATGCCAAATTAGAAAAAAATGTAACATATGAAAAATCAAAAAAATACAATAGCATTATGTCAAGGTTAGATTATCTATATGGAAAAGAAAGAATGATGAGTTTTAATAAATTTGACATTCATCTTTTGTCTTATGATGAAATTAAAGAAGCCATGTTAAAACAGGATATATATAGAGAAGATATATATGAGAACACTCTAGAACTATCTAATAAAATTCAAAAATATAACATTAAAGAGGATTTAAATTTATTGCCAGTCCAATACAAAGATCCAGATCAAGAGTTAGCAAACTTAGCATTTACAGGGCTTGAGGAAAAACGACTTACTGATAATTGGCTTGGAAATGATATCTATGAACAAAGACTTCAAGAAGAGTTAGAGGTTATTCGTAACAAAAAGTTTGCGCCATATTTCCTTGTAGTTCAAAACATGATTGCTTGGGCTAAAAAAGAAAACATTATGGTTGGTCCAGGACGAGGATCTTCTGCGGGATCTTTAGTTTGTTACCTTCTTGGCATTACAGATATTGATCCAATAGAGCACGATCTATTGTTTTTTCGTTTCATAAATCCAGAACGCAATGACTTTCCCGATATTGATACAGACATTCAGGATACTAGAAGAGACGAAGTAAAAGATTATTTGGTTAGACAATATAGACACGTAGCGTCTATTACCACATTCCTTCAATTTAAAGATAAGGGTGTTGTTAGAGATGTTGCAAGAGCATTAAACATTCCGCTGACAGATGTTAACAAGGTTTTAAAGTTAGTAGACACCTGGGAAGAGTATTGCTTTTCAAAGTCAACTAATTGGTTTAAAGAAAAGTATCCAGAGGTTGAAAAACTAGGAGAACAACTCCGTGGCCGAATTAGAGGAACTGGAATACATGCTGCAGGAATTGTCACAAGTAAAAATCCAATTTTTAAATATGCTCCAATGGAAACTAGATCTTCTCCTGGACTAGATCAAAGAATACCAGTTGTTGCAGTTGATATGGAAGAGGCTGCAAAGATTGGTCTAATAAAAATTGACGCTCTTGGATTAAAAACATTAAGCGTTGTTAGGGATGCAATAGACGTAATTGAAAAAAATCATTTTGTTAAGATTGATCCATTAGGTATAGACATGGCGGATGAAAAAGTTTATGAAATGTTATCAGATGGTCATACAAAAGGAGTTTTTCAATGTGAGGCTACCCCATACACAAGTTTATTGGTAAAAATGGGGGTAAAAAACTTTAAAGAATTAGTTGCCTCTAATGCTTTAGTTAGACCAGGAGCAATGAATACTATTGGAAAAGACTATATTGCTAGGAAACATGGAAAACAGGCTGTATCATATTTAAATCAAGTATTAAAACCATTTACAGAGGAGACGTATGGATGCATTCTTTATCAAGAGCAGGTTATGCAGGCTTGCGTACATCTTGGTGGAATGTCATGGTCTGAAGCAGATCAGGTTAGGAAAATAATTGGAAAGAAAAAAGATGCAAAAGAATTCAGTATTTTTCAAGATAGGTTTATATCTGGGGCATCGAATTACATATCTCCTAATCAAGCAAAAGATCTTTGGGAAGACTTCGAAGAGCACGCAGGATACTCATTTAACAAAAGTCACGCAGTTGCTTACTCTACTCTCTCGTATTGGACGGCGTGGTTAAAATATTATTACCCTCTTGAATTTATGTTTGCTTTATTAAAAAATGAAAAAAATCCAGACAATAGAACTGAATATTTAATTGAAGCAAAACGCATGGGCATTCCCATTAAACTTCCACACATTAATGATTCTGGCAAAGATTTCCAAATTGAAGGAAAGGGAATTAGATTTGGGTTAACCGCAATCAAATATATATCGGATAAAATAGCAGATAGATATATATCTTCTAGACCATTTAAAAATTATAAAGATGTTGAGGATTTTACATTTACAAAAGGTAACGGAGTTAACAGTCGTGCTTTATCTTCAATGAATTTAATAGGAGCCTTAACCTTTGCGGACAATCCAAGAAACGATAATGAAATAAAAGAAAATTTATACGAATATTTAAATTTACCAGAATTTAATATTTCTGTTCCATCTCACTATCACGCTTTTATAAATAGTGTTTCTGATTTTGAAGAAAAAGGATCTTTTATTTTAATGGGTATGATAAAATCAATTAAACGAGGAAAGGGTTGGTCAAGAGTTGAAATTTTGGACAAAAGTGGCAGTGTCGGTATATTTGATGATGAAAATACAGTTATTGAGGCGGGTCGTACTTACCTTATCCTTAGTAGTGATAACAGGATTATATCTGCAGTTCCTATTGAAGAAATAAAAAAATCAGATAGTGCTTTGGTAAAATTTTTGAGTTATAAACAGTTACCCTACAGTGAAAACGAAATGTTTGTTGTAGCCTTTAAACCAAGGGTAACCAAGACTGGAAAAAAGATGGCGTCAATGACATTGGCTAATACTTCTAGAGAGTTAAAATCTGTTTTAGTTTTTCCTACTTCTTTTGCAAAAGCCTATATGAACGTAAAGGAGGGAAATTTTTATAATTTTTCTCTTGGAGAAACAAAAGATGGTACAACAATTTTAGAAGATATTTTAATAAAATAAGGGGGAAAATAATATGACAATGACTACAGAAGATGTGTTAGCACAACTTGATCCAAGAATTAGAAAAAATTTAACAAACGGAGAGGGCATCAGTGTAGAGTACCAGCCAACCCCAAGCCATGGACTCAACAAAGCATTAAATGGTGGACTTCCATATGGACGTCAAGTTTTAATATGGGGAAGTAAATCAAGCGCTAAGTCATCTTTGTGTTTGCAAACAATTGCACTTGCTCAACAAGAAGGAAAGGTTTGTGCTTGGATAGATGCAGAAATGTCATACTCAGAAGAGTGGGCAAAAAAACTTGGAGTCGATTCATCTAAATTAATTTATTCACAAGCAAGAACTATTAATGAAATGGTTGATGTTGGAACTAATTTAATTAATGCTGGCGTAGATTTAGTTGTTGTTGATTCAATAACTTCACTGCTTCCGGCAATTTATTTTGAAAAAGATTCAGACGAGTTGAAGCAACTAGAAAATACAAAACAAATAGGAGCGGAGTCTCGTGATTTTAGTAACGCATGGAAAATGATTAATTATGCAAACAATAAAGTTAAACCAACATTGTTTATTTTAATTTCTCAATCTAGAAATAATATTAATGCTATGTATACTAGTCAGCAACCATCTGGTGGTCAGGCTACAAAGTTTTACTCTTCTTGCGTTATTAAATTATTTTCTTCAGAATCAGACAATCAGGCCATAAAGGGTAAAATTAATATTGGTGATAAATTAATAGAAGAAAAAATTGGTAGAAAGATTAGATGGGATTTGCAATTTTCAAAGACATCTCCAGGGTTTCAATCTGGAGAGTATGATTTTTATTTTAGAGGGGAAAAAACTGGAATTGATACAATCGCCGACCTAGTAGATACAGCAGAACTAATGGGCATTGTAAATAGGACTGGCGCCTGGTATATACTTCCAGATGAAACAAAGGTTCAAGGAAGAGATGGCTTTATAAATAAAGTAAGAGAAGACAAAAAATTGTTTTCAGATATTTTAGATAAGGTAATAAAGTTTGGATAAAGAATATTCTATTTATCCAGGAAAATTTCCTTGTCATACTTGCAAAGAAGAGGTTTTAACTATGAGGCTATGGATCAAAACAACAGATTGCACTTGGATGTGTACTAATAAACATATATCAAAAATAACACTTGTAAAGCAAACAAGTTATACTAAAAGGGGTAGGGTATAATATATATATGAATAGTTTTCCAGAATTAGAAAGTTTTCCAGAGTATGAGAAGTTAAGAAAAAGCCAGCCAGAAGTGCATGATCAAAACTTTATACCACAATTTTCAAGTAATGTTTTAACCAAAGAACAAACAGAAGAAATTTATTCAATGATAGACTCATACCCAAAAGAAAAAATAAGAATTCAGAAGTGGGGAGGGCAAGGATGTTATGACACCGTCTCCCTTTCAGATGACATTAAAGAAAAAATATTATCAGAAGCAAACAAAATGTCTAAAGAAGAATTAGAAATAGAATACGTTTCTATAGTTAGGTATTCTCCAGAATTTGGATACGATGTTAAACTATTTCCACACTATGACACAAGACCATGCGAAATGTTTGTTTTTGATTTGCAATTAAAATCAAATGAAGAGTGGGGAATTATTGTTGAAGGGAAAAAATATAATTTAGAAGATAATCAAGCAATTCTTTTTTCTGGAACACAGCAAATGCACTGGAGAGAAAAGAAAAAATTATCCCCAAATGCACAAATTGATATGATTTTTGTATGGCTATCCCACAAAGAAAAAAAAGTATTGTCTAGCGATCATTCGTTAATAATGAAAACTAGAGAAGAGGTTTTATTAAATGAGACTAAAATCTCTAACTTAGAAATTCCATACGGCATCACAATAAGAGAAGGGTTAATGAAAAATTCTGTATGCAAAGATATTTTTACAGAAAAAGAAACAGAAGAAATTTATAGTTTAATTAATTATAATCAATCAGAAAATACCACAATAGTTCCTCTTTATGCTCAAAAAGTTTGGTTGTTTACGCAATTTCCAGAAAACATTATTCAAAAAGTTAAGTTTATTGCAGAAAAAGAATATGGTGAAGAGTTAACTTTAGAAGGAATGTCTTTTGCAAGATATTCTATAGAGTATGGAGAGCGTCCAAATTTAACTCCACATTACGATAACACCTTTATTGAACAAAGACTAACTCTTGACATTCAGTTAAGGTCAAGTATAAGGTGGCCAATTGTTGTTGAAGACAGTAGGTTTATTCTAAACAATAACGAAGGGTTAACGTTTTCCGGAACCCATCAAATACATTGGAGAGAGTATGTCGAATTTGAAAAACAAGATTTTGTAGAAATGCTATTTTGTCATTTTTCTTTAAAAAATAAAAAACCAATATCTTTGCAAGAAAAGGTTCAAATAGAAAGCAAAATGGCTCAATATTCTAATGGATATGCTGTAAAATTAATGGATACTATTTCTCAGTATAAAAATATTATTTCTTGGTTAAAAAAAATGACAGATAGACTTAGCGAAAGCGACAGTTACTAAATGAGTGAAAGATCAGAAATAAAAAAAATAAAAGCGACTGCCCATAAAAACTCTGGAAGAAATAACAAAAAGGGGGATGCAACTTGGGGGAATTTTATAGTTGACATAAAAGAAGCATCTAAGTCTTACACTTTAAATGAAAAGGTTTGGGCAAAAATAACAACTGATGCAATCAAGTCGGGAATAGATAAATCTCCAGCATTAATAGTGGTGTTGGGAACTGGTGGCAAAAAGGTGAGGCTTTTTGTTTCGGAGTTTTCCGTAATTGAAGATTTAGTGAATGGAGTATAATTATAAATATGAAAACTAAAATTGAAGTACTTAAAAACTTTTTTACAAAAAACGAAGAAGACGTTTTAAGAAATTTGGTAGAGCAAAATAGAAAGTTGGAAAGAGGCTCTAGTAGATTTGCACCAATGATAATAAAATCTATGTCTAGAGAACAAATAGAATTTTTAGTTCCAGAAGAAATTAAGGAAAAATTATTAAACACTGCAAAACAATTTGTAGATGATCCAGATTTAGAACTAACCCATTATCAATATTTAGATTATTTTGGTAAGTATGGAGAGGGTGCTTCCCCAAACCTGCCACCACATTTAGATGTTGAAAACTATTATACAAAAGTAAGTATTGATTATCAAATGTCTAGCAATATAGATTGGGCCATTGTTGTTGAAGACAATAACTTTATTCTAAATAATAACGATGTTCTTGTGTTTGAGGCTGCAGAAAGAATACATTGGAGAGAGCCAGTTCTTTTAAAAGAAAATGATCGCTGTGAAGTAATTGTGTTTCATTTTTCCAATAAGTTTGATCATCAACCATACATTGATAATCCAATGGGGCAGGAAGAAAGAGATTTAATTATTGAAAAACATAAAAATATTCCTAGAATGAAAGATTATCGAGAAAAATTTTTTAATCAATTAAAACAACTTGAAGGGAAATAAAATGGAACCAAGCAAAACAACTCTTGAGTCAATTAATGGACTATCTGAAATTGCTGAGTTTATGGATGATAAAGAACTAACAACTTCGTTAGAAATGATTGCTAAATTTATTTTAAAGCCAGATGTTCCAATTGCTGTAGCAACTATTGAGATCGTTAGGCTTCAGGCTATCGCTGCTAAACTTTCTTTAAAAGCAACATGGATGGCGAATGTAGATAAAAATAATAGAGCAAAAAAGAATATATATTACACAGCAGCAGAAGCGGTTAACGATTTGGTGTCAGCGTTAAAATACATTACTAGATAAATCTGATACACTATAAACTAACGAAAAGAGACTTATGACTAAAAACTTACTACAACAGATAATGATTAAAACTCCATCGGCTCCTAAGCCAGCATTTGATGTTACTGGGATAGCAGAAAAAATAAATAATGGATACCTTGCAAATCAAGATCCAAAGTTTATGACTAAAAAAACCTTTGCTCCTTCAACTTTAACTTATAGCGATGGCAATGGAGTTTGCCCTAGATATTGGTACCTTGCTTTTGAAGGTTCTATATTTGAAAGTTATAGCACTCCATTTGATATAGCAAACATGAGTAGTGGAACTTTGTCTCATAGCAGAATTGAAAAGGCTTTGTTAGATTCTGGAATTGCAATGATATACAAGAAAGAAAATCCAAAGACAAAAGAGTTAGAAGATACTACTGAATTTAAAGTTATCAGTTCTAGTCCTCCAATTTTTGGATATGGTGATTGCATGCTTGTTTGGAACGATGAAGAGATTGTTGGAGAAATAAAGACTCAAAACAATGAGGCATTTGAATATAGAAAAAGAGCAGGTAAGCCTAAAAAAGATCACGTCGCTCAAACGTTAATTTATATGAAAATTTTAAAAAGATCTAAAGGTATTATTATTTATGAAAATAAAAACAATCATGAGTTATTATTATTTCCAATTGAGGTTAATGACAACTATAGAAGTTGGATAGATAACACATTTGAGTGGATGAACTCAGTTTATGCTTCTTGGACATCTAAAACTTTGCCAATTAAAAATTATAGAACTAACGCTAAAATATGTAAAAAGTGTCCAGTTAAAAAAGCATGTGATGATGCTGGAGACGGTGTAATTAAGATCGCGTCTCTAGGGGAATTAAGTGAAACAATGTAGTTGGTGCGGAAGTTCTTTTAAGCCTAATGTAAGTTATCAGGTGTATTGCGGGGCTCATTGTAGAGAAGAGTCTACAAAAGAAAAAATTCATTCTAGGTATTCAGTAGTGAAAAGAAAAAAAAGAAAACTTAGTCCAAAAAAATGTGCAGGGGGGTGTGGTATTACTTTATCTGTGTACAATGACGATAAAGTTTGCAACGCTTGTAAAATAAATAAAGATGAAGTTGCAAAAACTTTAAAACAAATAAAAGGAATTATTCGTGATATCAAAAATAATAAAAATTAATACAGATAATAATCAAAGGGTTTGTTCTATAGATGCAAGCACAAACAGTATGGCTTTTGCAATTTTTGAAAATAAAGAATTAATTTGTGTAGGAAAAATAAATTTTTCAGGAGACACCATATATAAAAAAATTGGAGATTCATATGCAAAAATTCGGGCATTTTTTAAATCCTATGAAATAGACTCCGTCGTTATAGAGCACACTATTTTTATGAATAGTCCCAAAACAGTTTCAGACTTGGCATTAATTCAAGGAGCAATTCTTGCAGCAATGTGGGAGTCCGACATAAAAGAAATGGGTTCAGTTTCTCCAATTACTTGGCAAAACTATATTGGCAATAAAAGATTTAGTAAAGAAGAAAAAATACTAATGAGACAAAAAATTCCTAACAAATCAGAATCTTGGTATAAAACCCAAGAAAGAGAAGTTAGAAAAGAAAAAACAATTAGGTTTATTAATATGCAGTATGACAAAAAAATAACAGACAATGACGTTGCTGATGCTTGTGGCATAGGCCATTGGGCTATTAATAACTGGAATAAAGCAATGAGAGTTGAGGAATAATGCCAGAGTTGAATGCTAACATACCACCAATTGAGTGCTATGTTCGTGGTAATTTTTTAAGAGACCAGCAAGATAGCCACGACCAATATTTCTCTTGTGTAATATTTGGCGTAGCAAGCGTACCAAACCGAAGTCCACTATTTCATTTTATGATGGAAGATGGCGGTATCTGGTGGAGAATGCCTATCAATGCTTTCTGTACTGAGCCTGGCGTTAAAGAAGAAGACATACATAATTTAGTGTTGTGGAATTCCTTTAGTTCTTTTGTTACTGTCACAAAATTTTCAGGACTTTCAAATTTAACGATGAACTATATGGATAGAACAAAAACTAAAATACAAGGTAAGTATTTATTTACCTTGGATTGGTACGGTGGAGATGGAAATAGTTTAGATGATGGTTATTCAGAAACTCCTGGTCAACATAAGTGTGGACATGTTATTCAAAGAAATGATGGTAACTTTGCCATTCAGCCTAATAACCGTGTGTTTGTATTAGAGCCATCTATTACTACTAAATTTGGCAAACCACTAATACATAGGTTGATTAATCATACCCGTAAATGGGATGTAGAAGATGCTGCCAAGTGGATCGTAGAAGATTCAGACGCATATCATTATGACGTTATTAATACGGAAGTTGACAAATAATACTATGGCTGCTAAACTGTATACAAGCGAGGCTTGGCTCCGTAAAAGGTTTTTTATGGACAAAAAGTCTCCACAAGATATTGCCAAGGAGTGTGGAACTAGTGTTGAAACTATTTATGTATACCTTGCAAAATTTAAACTAAGGAAATCAAAAAGATGAAACCAGTTCCAGTTTATAAAGACACAGTTCACTTTAATTATACTGACCTATATATGCATTCAATGTCAGCACCCTCAGGACGTCAAATATTAATGAACTGCTTGGGCATTGCACAAATGTTAATTGAAAAAAATATTTCATATGGAGATTCAGCATTAGATCCAGTAAGAATTTTTAGTAAGGCTAGTTCAATAGAACAACTACATGTAAGAATAGATGACAAACTAAGTCGTTTAATGAAAGGCACAGATATGGTTGGAGATAATGATATTGATGACCTTATTGGATATTTAATTTTGCTTAAAATAGCAAAGGAAAAAAATGAAAAATCCTAAAACAAATCATTTGGTTTTAAACAAGTTTAGTAAAGATTTAGACGGTTGGGGTAATCTTTTTAAAGAGTTAGCAGATGTTGAGATTACATTAAATTCTAAAAATTTTAGATGTGAAGAATTTGGAACAAATCAAAATAAAGAACATTTATTGTTTTCTGGATGTTCTACAACATTTGGGTATGGCTTAGAAGAAGATGAACTTTGGTCAAAAAAACTATATAAAAAAATAAAAAAAGATAAAGAGGTTTCTGGGTATTTTAATTTAGCAATGCCAGGGATTGGATGTTTAGAAATTGTTGCCAATATATTTAAATATATTAATAAATTTGGTAATCCTAATGCAATTTTTATTGCTTTGCCAGATGTTTATAGGGACTACGTTGAAATAAAAACACCAGTCAAAGATAAAAGTCCTGAATACTTAGTACGACATGCAATATACGACAACAATATTTACGACAAATCTTCAGAAATTTGTAAAATTAACACTTTTCATTATTTATTATTCTTGGAAACTTACTGTAAATCAAACAATATTGAATTGTATATGTTTTCTTGGGACCATAAATTTCCAAAAATGGATCTTAATAGATTTTTTATTTTCTCCGAAAATAGTTTTATAGATTTTTTTAAAAAAAATTCAGATCATTATTTAAAAGAAAAGTATGCAGTAACATCTAGAGATGATCATCACGTAGGAACAGCCTATCATGATTTTTGGTGTGATTCTTTTTACAATCTTTATACATGGGAGCGTGAAAAAATTGTCAACTGAACAAGAATTGGTAGAGCACTTAGATCAAGTTAACAAGGTTGTTGAAGAATACCTTAAGGGAAATGATCCTACTAAAATTTCAAAAGAGTTGGAGATACCACGAGTTCGTGTTGTTGCATTAATTAACGAGTGGAAGGTGATGGCTTCCGCTAATGATGCAATCCGTGCAAGAGCAAAAGAAGCATTGGCGTCTATGGACGCACATTATGGAAAATTAATTACCAAAGCATATGAAGTAATCGACGAAGCAAGTTTAACTAATAACTTGTCAGCAAAAACACAAGGAATTAAACTGGTTGTAGACATTGAGAAGGCTCGAATAGAAATGTTACAAAAAGCAGGACTGCTAGAAAATAAGGAATTAGCAGAGGAAATGGTTGAAATTGAAAGACGTCAAGAAATATTAGTAGAAATATTAAAAGATATTGCAACTGAGCATCCAGAGGTAAGAGATAAAATCATGAAGAGGTTATCTGATGTTGCTAAAGAAAATGAGGTAATCACAATTGTCCACGACATTCAATGATTTTCTAGAAGTCTTAAAGGATAGTGTTTTTGAAGAAAATCCGGTAGATGTAAAAACTTTTGTTGAATCTCCTAATTACCTTGGTCAGCCAAAATTGTCAGAAATACAATATAGTATTGTAGAAGCAATGAGTCAGATTTATTATAAAAAAGACCTTGAAGATTTGATGGGAATAAATGATGGTGCTGCCTTCTACGATAAATACACAAAGAATGAAATTATTCTACAACTTGGCAAGGGTAGTGGAAAAGACTTTACTTCTACAGTAGGATGTGCATATTTAGTATACAAACTTTTATGCCTTAAGGATCCAGCAAGATATTTTGGTAAGCCAGGCGGAGATGCTATTGATATTATCAACGTTGCTATTAATGCTCAACAGGCTAAAAACGTTTTCTTTAAAGGGTTTAAAGTAAAAATTGAAGGATCACCTTGGTTTGCAGGAAAGTTTTATGCAAAAGCAGATAGCATAGAGTTTACTAAATCTATTACCGTATATTCTGGACACTCAGAAAGAGAGTCGCATGAAGGTTTAAATTTAATTCTTGCAGTGCTTGATGAAATTTCTGGATTTGCTTCAGAAGTTGGAACAAGTAATGAACAAGGAAAGACTGCAGAAAACATATACAAAGCATTTCGTGGATCGGTAGACTCTCGTTTCCCAGATGTTGGTAAGGTGGCTTTACTATCTTTTCCAAGATACCCTGGAGACTTTATTTCAAAAAGATATGAAGATGTTATTGCTGAAAAAGAAACTATTGAAAAAAATCATAAATTTATTATTAATCCAACACTACCAGAGGATGCGCCAGACAACACTTTTGAAATTTCCTGGGATGAGGATTACATAAAGTCTTATAAGTTTCCAGGGGTTCTTGCTTTAAAAAAACCAACATGGGAAGTAAATCCAACAAGAAGTATTGAAGATTTTAAATTATCTTTTTTTACAGATCTTGGAGATGCAATGATGAGATTTGCTTGTAAGCCAACCTATTCTTCTGATGCATTTTTTAAACAAAGAGATAAATTGGAAAAATGTATGTCTTTAAGAAATCCCATAGATAGTTCAAAAAAATTTGATTTATCTTTTCAGCCAGATCCAGATAAAATTTATTATGTTCATGCAGACCTTGCACAAAAGCATGACAAGTGTGCAGTAGCAATTGCACATGTTGATAAATGGGTTAGTCTCCAAGTGTTAAAAGATTACGAACAAGTCGCCCCCATTGTTATCGTGGATGCAGTTGCTTGGTGGGAGCCAAAAATTGAAGGTCCAGTTAATCTTAGCGATGTAAAAAATTGGATTATAAATCTTAGAAGACAAGGATTTAATGTCGGACTGGTATCTTTTGATAGGTGGCAATCATTTGATATTCAAAATGAATTAAAGTCTGTAGGAATTAAAACCGAAACAATTTCGGTAGGTAAAAAACATTATGAAGATTTAGCAATGCTTGTTTATGAAGAGAGAGTCGCAATGCCCATGATTCCTTTATTGTTAGATGAAATGGGTGAACTTAAAATTATTAATGATAAAAAAGTTGACCATCCCCGCAAAAAATCTAAAGACCTTGCAGATGCTGTATGCGGAGCGGTTTTTGGAGCCATTAGTTTTACGCCTAAAAATGTAAATCAAGAAATAGAAGTGCACACGTTTAGGGATAGGCCAAAGCAAGTTGACGACCTTCCACCAAACGTGATACAATATAAACCTATACCAGATGATGTAAAAGATTATCTAGATAGATTAAATCTAATATAAAAGAAATAGGAGAAAAATGAATTCATTTAAGAAAATCGCTTTAGTTATGGCTGCAGCCCTAACAAGCACATTTTTTGTTGCAATTCCGCAGGCTCAAGCAGCAGTAACTAATGGATATGTATTATCCGATTCGTTGGCAGCAGGTGCTCGTGGAGTAACAGTATTAGCAGACACAACCAAAGCAGAGGCTGGAGTTAATGCAGTAGTTGTATTAACTACAAGCGATACTTTGGCTGCAACAGCAGACGATAACGTGACGTTAGAAATTGCTGGTCCTGCATCATTTACTGATTACACTGCAGCAGGCTCAAACCCTACAGGGGTTACACTTACCAGTCTAGGTAAGTTATTTACATTTACAGCAACCACAACCACAGCGGTAACTTTGCCAACAAGCGTTAAGTTAACTGTTAATGGTGCAGGCACTGTAACTGTAACTCAAAAGAAGAAGGTTGGATCAACCACTTCTACAATCGATATTAAAACCATTTACGCAGGAACAACTGCAAAGACAAACGTATTGTCTGTAGCAGATTCTTATGTTCGTGTACAAGATACATCAACAGCAGGAACTTTAACATCTAGCGTAGATGTTGCTACAGCGGTATCCGTTACTAACGGTGGCACAGGATATATTAATATTCGTGCAATGGATGCTTATGCAGCACAACTATCAACTAGTGGTGTAATTCAGGCAAGCGCAACTGGTGGTGCGGTAGTAGCATTTGATGCTGCTCCAAGCACACAAGTTAACGCAGTAGCCAAAACTGGTACTGCTGGAGTTTTATATGTAGTTCAAGGAACTGCAAATGAAAACAAGCCAGTAACTACAACAGTTACAATTACATTTAATGGTACAGTTCTTGCAACAAAGACCATTACATTTACAGGTCGTGCAGCATCTATTCTAGTAACAGGAGCAGACATTGCACAGTCTAACGGAGCACGTACAGGAACCTATGACTTTGTAGTCAAAGATTCTGCTGGCAATCAGTTGGCTAGTATTACTCCAAGCGCTGATACAACCAAGTACACATCTCAAGTAACATCTGTTTCTGTAGGCGGAGCATCATCTGCTACTGCCGTACAAACAGGTGGATGGACATGTGCTTCAACTTCAGGTTCAGCAACAGTACGTCTTTCATATACTCACACAGATGCAACAGTTATTTATTCAAATGACTTTATTGCAGCATGTGCTGGCGGTGTAGATAAGTACACAGCAACTCTTGATAAGAAAGAGTACAAGGCTGGGGAAATTGCAACACTTACAATTTCAGCAACAGATATTAATGGTGCTAAAGTTAACGGTGCAGCAACTCTAGGTGCTGGCGTAGCAATTTCAGGTGGACAATTGACAGCAGTTTCTGCTGCAACATCTGGAGATCTATTTGATACTGCTGGATCAAGATTAATTAAGTTTACAGTAGGTAATACTGCTGGATCATATAACTTAATTGTAGATCTACCAGCATACGTAGCAACTGATTCAGCAAAGGTAGTTTCTTACTCTGTTGTTGATTCTTCAGGTGCAGTATCTAATGCTCAAATTTTACAGTCAATCGTTGCCCTTATTGCAACAATTAACAAACAAATTGCAGCACTACAGAAATTAATCCTTTCAAAGAGATAATTTCTTAATATAATTAGAGGGTCAACTTAACGGTTGGCCCTCTTTTTTATTGAATACTATAATTAATTAATTAATAAATGATATAATTGTTCATGTAGGTGCACATTGGAGTTGACCCCCACCCAATTGAAAAAATTAAAAAGTAAGTTAATAATTATATTAGGCTCAGCCTTATGCATAACAATTTTTGGAATTATTGCTCCTGATCGTGCTGGTGCTACAGAAAACCAAGAACAAGTTGTCGTAAGTCCTGCTCAGCAGGCAGTTAATGACGCCCTTGCTACAGCCAATACAGAAGTTCAGCAAGCCAATACAGCCACAAACAATGCCATAGTAGAGATAACACAAGCACAAACCGAATATTCTCAAGCCCAAGGAGTTACGACAGAAATAGCATCAAAAATATCTGTGGCTAATTCAGAAATTACAAATGTTCAAACCTCTATCAATACTATTAGTAGTGTTGATTTATCTGTTACCCCAATAGATCAAAGTTCTCAGGTAGTTCAAGATGCAAAGGCTACAGTAACTACTGCAACTACCGCCATAAATAATATAGGAACACAAATAACTCAGGCTCAAACAGCAATATCTGAAGCCGTTGCTGCAAAGACAGAAGCGTCTACAGCACAATCCACTGCACAAACCGAACTAACCCAAGCAAACCTTGCCATTGATGCTGCTCAAACAGCAGTAAATAATTTACAGGCAACTATAGGAACTAGTACAAATGTACTTGCTGGAGTAGACGATGCTGGTGTTCAAATGAATCTTCCATTCGGAATGCAAATGGGTGGCACTTTTTATAACAATGTTTATGTCGGATCTAATGCAACAATAACATTTGGAACAAATGAAGGTCATGTGTATTGGCAAACTCCTGACGCACCATCTGTATCTATAGCAGGATGGGACTGGACAACTTGGAGTACAGGAACAGGTATTACTTATGCAACTACTGGAACAAGTTTAGATATTGCTTGGGACCTTCGCCCTTTTCCACAACAGGATGCTTCTACACAAATGGTTCAAATTAGATTTAATGCTGATGTTAATCCCAATAATGGAGCATGGACAGCAGGTGTAACTGCTAATGGACCAATACCAGATCAAGCAAGATTTAATTACAGAGAAACAACTGGTGGAACAGTAACTGCAATTACAGATACTAACGTTGGAGCAAGTTTTGCTGGACAAATAAGTCAAGGTGCGGCATTTACCCCTTATGTAGATCCAAACACAGAAACAGTTCAGGCAGCAGTAGATTCAGCAAATGCAACCATTGCACAATTAAACTCAAGCCTTACTCCAGTAGTTGCTCAAAACACTACAAACACTTCTAATATAAATGCAATTAATACAACATCTTTAACCAATACCGTAAACTCAGCGGTATCAACAAAGACATCTCTTGAATCAACATTAAACACCAAAGCAGGGCAATTAACATCTGCTATCAATAACAACATTCCAACTCCTGCCCCAATAATTTCAACTCCAATTGTTGCAGGAACTACCGCAACCATTACACCTGAGTTACCAGCAGGGTATACAGCAAACACCTGGTTCTATCAAGTAATAACAGATGATCCAGATGCAGAAAATCCGTATGAAGGACAAACCTTAAATACAGATGGTGCACCAGCGTCTATTCAATTAACTGGTTTGACAGAAGGCGCTACTTATACAGTTAGAGTTGCTAACTGGTCTGGACCTGTAAGTCAATATACTGAGACTGTTATTTCTGTACCCGCACCACAAGGCTCTAATTTAACTACTGGGGGCAATAGTTCACCAATAGATACAACTCCAATAGATACAACTCCTGTTGACACAACTCCCGTAGATACAGATCCTGTGGATACTGATCCTGTAGACACAGAGCCAGTTGATACAGATCCCGTAGATACAGATCCTGTGGATACTGATCCTGTAGACACAGAGCCAGTTGATACAGAACCTGTTGATACTCCTGCAGAAGAAGTAGAGGCTGTATTTGAAGAAAGCGAAGTATCTATTGAAGAAATATCAGAAAGTGGTGCAAACCTTTCTGT